>JAABUR0100000031.1_pt1 | contig 277339 bp, 251 predicted proteins | sample 5560091 | NCBI WGS metagenome assembly JAABUR01 (sample SAMN10711879, study PRJNA513375) | rock metagenome | isolation source: Antarctica rocks | place: Antarctica: Victoria Land, University Valley sud | reverse complement strand
GTGGAGAAGACACCGGCGTGGCCGGCGACGCCGTCCAACGACCAGGCGTTCTCGTCGTGCACTTCGCCCCACACCATGCCGCGATCCGGCACCACCTGGAACTCGGTGGCGGCGATCCGACGGCGCAGCCTGGCGGCTGGGTTGTAGCCGGTGTCCCGCATCCGCAGCGGGCTGGTGATCCCGTTCCGCACCAACACATCCAGCGACTTGCCGGTGATCTTCTCGACCACCATCGCCAGGCTGATCATGTTCAGATCGCTGTACAGATAGGTCGATCCGGGCGGATTGATCAGCGGTGCCTCGCGGACTGCCCGGAGCCGCGACTCCTTGTCCGGATACTTCGAGTAGAGCGGTAGCCAGGAGGTGAATCCGGAGGTGTGGGTGAGCAGGTGCCGGATCGTCACATCCTGCTTGCCGTTGCTGGCGAAATCCGGCAGGTAGGTGGCCACCGGTGCTTCCAGTACCAGCTTCTGGCATTCCATCTGCTGGACGGCGACGATCGAGGTGAACAGTTTGGACACCGAGGCCATGTCGAAGATGGTGTTGCGGCGCATCGGAATGCGCTCGTGCCGGGCCACCTGGGTGCCGGCGTCGGCGTAGAGCAGCGAGTAGCCGCTGGCATCGGTCGCCACGATGCGACCGTGATGTCCCATCATCGCCACCGCACCCGGATACCGCGGATGCCCGCCGGCCGGTGCCGACTCGAACGAGCGGACGGCGTCGATGGCTGCCTCGATCGGTGCCGGGTCGAGTCCGACGGACCGCGGTGAGCCCGGTCGCAGCACCGTCGAGGATCCGCAGTGCAGCGCGAAATCGGTGACAATGCCGGCATTCTCGGCGGTGGGCTCGGACATCGGGTGTCCCACATTTGTCGGGGATGCGGCGGTCGGGGATGCATGTGTCGGAGATTCGGCGGTCGCGCGCCCGGCTACGAATGGAACACCGGCTGCGCCGAGACCGGCTGCCAGCAGAAACTTCCGACGATCGATCGATGACATGGTGGCTCGTTCCTTCCCGGCAAGGGATTGTGAAAGATTCACGGCTAACGTGTCCCAGACGGAACTTACCTACCGATCGGTGCTCGCGCAACGGCTGATGCTCGATCCGGAGCCGACGGTTGACCGGCCGCCACGGCCGCTGGTCGGTGCTGCCAGACTGTCCCGGTGACGATCTTCGACTGTGCCGATCCGGTGGCCAGGCGAGCGGGCCTGGATACCGCCGCCGATGCGGCGAGATCCGGCGAGCTGGTGGTGCTGCCGACCGACACCGTCTACGGCCTCGGAGCGGACGCCTTCAACTCAGCCGCCGTGCAGAAGCTGTTGGCCGTCAAGGGCCGCGGGCCGGACATGCCGGTACCGGTGCTGGTCGGATCGTGGGCCACCCTGGACGGGCTGGTCACCGCGGTGGGTGCCGTCACCCGCCGGTTGATCGAGGCCTTCTGGCCCGGCGGGTTGTCGCTGGTGGTCGAACATGCCCCGTCATTGGTCTGGAATCTGGGCGACACCCGCGGCACCGTGATGGTGCGGATGCCGCTGCACCCGGTGGCGCTGGATCTGTTGCGCAGCGTCGGCCCGATGGCGGTGTCCAGCGCGAACCGGAGCGGCTCGCTGCCGGCGGTCGGTGCCCAGGAAGCCCACGACCAACTCGGTGACGACGTCGGTATCTATCTGGATGGCGGTCCATCCTCGCTCGGTGTCGCTTCCACCATCGTCGATCTGACCGGTGAGGTACCGCGGATACTGCGACAGGGCGCGGTGGAACTGGATCGGATCCGCGAGGTGGCCGGCGACGTGTTGGCCGTTGACGACTGATGTTCCCGAGCAGGTAGCGCAACGTTGCTATGACACGCCGCGATCATCAGCGCGTCGCGGCAGAGTTCCGCTACCTCGGGACTGCCCGCTACCTCGGCGGGTCGACTCCTGGGCTGGCTCAACGGTCCGGAATGGGTGACCGAAAAGGCTTCGGGCCCGGACGCGACTCTGCGAGTCGAGTACCGGGCCCGTGGCCGCTCCCGGCGTGGGAGCACAGTCCCGGGCAGGTTGTCCGCGACTTCCTTCGTCGGTCCCGGCGTGGAACCTCTGGTCGTCGCCCTGTTCGGTATCTGCGTCATTGTGACGCTCGATCGGTGCCGGTGGTTCCTGATGTCCGGCGGAATCTTCCGGCCGTTCACGCCGACTACCCTGGGTCCGGTGTCCTCCCTCATTCCGGCGCGTGAGTATGCGTTGGTGGTGGCGACGGCGGCGCTGGTCTGCTATCTGATCACCGGTCTGGTCCGGGTCCTGGCCCGGCGGATCGGTGCCGTCACCGCGATCCGTGCCCGGGACGTGCACACCCTGCCGATTCCGCGGATGGGCGGTGTCGCGGTCTACGTCGGGGTAGCGGCCGGGGTGCTGATCGCTCTGCAGTTGCCCCGGTTGAAGGAAGCATTCAGCACCACTTCGGAGATCCCCGGCGTGCTGGTGGCGGGGGCGTTGATCTGTCTGGTCGGGGTGCTGGACGACAAGTTCGATCTGGACGCGGTCACCAAGTTGGCCGGCCAGGTGCTGGCCGCCGGAGTGCTAGTGCTGTTCGGGGTCCAATGGATCACCGTCTGGTTGCCGTTGGACGACGGCGGCACATTGGTCACCCTCGGTCAGGCGCAGGGCTTGGTGATCACCGTGTTGATCACCGTGGTGCTGACAAACGCGATGAACTTCATCGACGGACTGGACGGGTTACTGGCCGGCGTCGCATTGATCTCCGCGATCGGCGTCTTCATCTTCTCGACCCATCAGCTGGCGTTGTCGCAGAACCTCACCGATGCCTCCCAACCGCCGCTGATCGCGGCCGCGCTGATCGGCGCCTGCCTGGGCTTTCTGCCGCACAACTTCTATCCGGCCAGGATCTTCATGGGCGACTCCGGTTCGATGTTCATCGGACTGACGATGGCTGCGGCCATCGTCAGCGCCGGCGGGAAGATCGACTCCTCGTCCTTCGGACCACGCTCGACGATCGCCGCCCTGGCACCGCTGTTCGTGGTGCTGGCGGTTGTGTTCATCCCGCTGCTGGACTTCTTCCTGGCGGTGATCCGGCGCACCAGGGAGGGCCGGCATCCGTTCAGCGCGGACAAACAGCATCTGCACCATCGGATGATGAACATCGGGCATACCCACCGCCAGGCGGTGCTGATCTTCTACCTATGGGCAGCCGTGCTCTCGGCCGGCGCGGTGTCGCTGGCGTTCCTGCCGTGGACGGTCGCGGTCGGGCCCACGGTGGTCCTCATCGTGCTGGCGGGATTGATCTCGGCCTGGCCCCGGGTGCGGGCCCGACGACTGAGTCGAGCCAGGGCCAGGGCCGGCGAGCCGACGGTGACGGCCCTCTGATGGCCGAGATCAATCGAATGGCCGCCGATCGGGCTGCCGCACGCTCCCGCAGCGGCGGAGTGTGGTCCCTCGGTCATCTGCGGATCTGCTGGGCCGCGTTGCTGGTGGCGGGCACAGCGCTGGTGTCGGTCGGGGCACTGATCTCCGGCTGGACCGCGTTCTGGGGTGTGCTGGTCGGTACCGCGATCGTCGGACTGTTCTTCTCGGTGTCCGCAATCGTCATCGCCAAGGCCGGCCAGCGGAATCCGAAGATGGTGATGCCGGCCGCTCTCGGCAGCTACGTCGCGAAGATCGTCGCCCTGGGCATCGTGCTGGTGCTGATGCCGCGCGACGGAGCGATCGACACCCGCTGGATGGCCGGGGCGATCGGCCTCGGGATGTTCTGTTGGCTCGGCGCGCACATGCGCCATGTCTGGGCGACGAAGATCTTTTACGTGGACCCGGGAGATGATCCGCGGCCGCCCGGGTGAACTTCGACGATGTGTAGAAGTCCGGGCGGCCTGGATGCAGAAGGACCCCCGGGTGGCTGCTAGAGTCCGTCTTGCCATGAAGATACGGCCAACCCCCAGTTCCGATCATTCCGGTGCGAACGAGGGTTGGGCGGTGATCTCCACCCTGATCGGCGGTTTCGTCCTCTGGGGTGGGATCGGTTGGCTTCTCGACCATTGGTGGGGCACCAGGTTCGCCACACCGGTCGGGCTGATCATCGGCATGGTCCTCGGGATCTACGCCGTGGTGGCCAGAGCTGGTCATCCGGCCCCCGCGGTGACGCGACCGACCGACCCCCAGCCCGGGCCGCCTCCGGCCAGCACCCGAAGGGAGACCGAGTGAGTCCCGTCCTGTCCGCTGCGAGCACATTCCTCGCGGCCGAAGGTGAAGGCTTCGCTCCGCCCACCGTCGAGCATTCGTTCTTCTTCGACAAGCTCGGCGACGGCAGCGTCATCGCGTCGGTCAAGGCCATGGTGCTGCTGGTTCTCGGAATCGTGCTGATCATCGCGTTCTTCCTGGCGTCCGCCCGTCGAGCCGCGGTGGTGCCCAGCAAGATGCAGTTCGCCGGCGAATCCATCTACGGGTTCGTCCGAAACGGCATCGCCATCGAGGTGCTCGGCCAGCAGGGCAAGAAGTGGGCCGGATTCCTGGCGTCGATGTTCATCTTCCTGCTGGTGATGAACCTGTGGGAAATCGTGCCGGTCGCCCAACTCCCGGTGAGCTCGCACTTCGCCATCCCGGTGCTGCTGGCAGGACTCGTCTGGGTCATCTACAACGGTGTCGGCATTCGCAGGCACGGCTTCTTCGGCTATCTCAAACTACAGACGGTGATCCCCGGCGTGATGCCGGCGATGCACATCCTGCTGATCCCGATCGAGTTCCTGTCGAACATCATCCTGCGGCCGTTCACCTTGTCCGTCCGGCTCTTCGCCAACATGTTCGCCGGTCACATGCTGGTCGGCGTCGCCGCGGTCGGCACCATCTACCTGCTCGAGCAGGGCGGGGCCGGCTATGCACTGTTCGTCCTGCCCGGCCTGGCCAGCATGGTGCTGGTCTTCTTCGAACTGCTGATCTGTGCGCTGCAGGCTTACGTGTTCACCCTGCTGGCGGCGATCTATCTGGAAGGGTCGCTGGCCGACTCGCACTGAGATCCGCTCATCCACCGCGACGACCCACTACTTGCACAACCTCGACAAGCACCACCTGGACCCGTAGGTGCGGGGACCAGTAATCGGCACCATCGAAAGGGAGAAACACCTCCATGTCCGTCCTGCAGAATCTCGCCGAGACCAACGTCAACATCTCGGGCAACCTCGGCACCATCGGGTACGGCCTGGCAGCCATCGGCCCGGGTATCGGTGTCGGCATCGTCTGGGCCAGCTACATCCAGTCCACCGCACGTCAGCCTGAGTCCGCCGGCCTGACCAGGACCTACGCCTTCCTCGGCTTCGCCGTCTCCGAGGCGTTGGCCCTGCTCGGCTTCGTGGTGCCCTTCATCCTCACCTGAGTGGGTCCGCCCATCGCTGGCCGTTCCGCAAATACACCGACCGCGTGATCATCGAAAAATCCACCGATCCAAGGGATAGTCGCTGATGTCCACCACTGCACTGCTCGCCGCCGAGGAGGAGACCAACCCGATCGGCCTGCCCTGGGGTGAGGTCCTGATCGCGGCGATCGCTTTCGGGCTGCTGGTCGCGGTTCTGCGCAAGTTCGTCTGGCCGATGTTCGAGAAGGCCTACGCCGAGCGGACCCAGGCCATCGAGGGCGGCATCGCCAAGGCCGAGCAGGCCCAGAACGAGGCGAAGGCGGCGTTGGAGCAGTACAACCAGCAACTGGCCGGCGCCCGGGAAGAGGCGGCCAAGATCCGCGAGGACGCCAGGACCCAGGCGCAGGCGATCAAGGACGACATGTTGGCCACGGCGAAGTCCGAATCGGAGCGCATCGCCAGCGCCGGCCGGGCCCAACTGGAGAGCCAGCGATCGCAGATCGTCGCCGAGCTGCGGGGCGACCTCGGCCGGATGTCGGTCGACCTGGCCGGCAAGGTGGTCGGCGAATCGCTCGAGGACGACGCCCTCAAGCGTCGCACCGTCGAGCGGTTCCTGGCCGATCTGGAGCGCTGATGCAGCACATCTCGAGCCGGCAGGCACTGCAGGAGCTCACCACGAAGTTGGTCGGTGACGGCTCGACCCTGTCCGACGCGGAGCTGCGAACCATCGGCAGCGACCTACTGGCCGTTGCCGGCGTTTTGCGCGGCCAGCCGGCGCTGCGGCGGACGCTGTCCGAGGCCACCACCTCCACCGAGAACCGGACGGACCTCATCGGTGGATTGCTGGACGGCAAGGTGCACCCGGCGGTGGTCGCAGTCACCAAGGATGCGGTCGGTCGGTCCTGGGCCAGCGGCGCCGATCTGCGCGACGGTGTCGAGCGGCTCGGCCGGACAGCGCTGTTCCTCGGTGCCGAACGCGCCGGCGAGCTCGACGAGGTGGAGGACCAGCTGTTCCGGTTCGGCCGCATAGTCGACGGCAACCCGGAACTGTCGGTGCTGCTGAACGATCCGACGGCGGACCCACAGGGCCGGACGGCGTTGATCAGTCGGCTGCTGGACGGCCGGGCCAATCCGCTGGCCGTCGAACTGCTGGCCGGACTGGCAGCCAATACAGGTGGCCGGTCCTTCTCGCACGGCGTGCGAGAACTGGTCGACCAGGCCGCCGACCGCAAGAACATGGTGGTGGCCCGGGTGCAGACTGCCGCCGAATTGGACGATGCGCAGCGGTCCAGGCTGTCGGCCGCCCTGCAACGGAGCTACGGCCGGCCGATCGGCCTGCACATCGAACTGGACCCGGAGTTGGCCGGCGGTCTACGGATCACCGTCGGCGACGAGGTCATCGACGGCAGTGTCGCCGGCCGGATGTCCGCCCTGAGACGCCGAATGGCCGGGTGACCGGCGGCGCGGCCGCCGGGCAGCCGACCGACACCGGTCTCGCACTACGCAGCAGCGCTGTACACCGATCGACACCAGTAAGAACCACTCAGCACCACCGATACAGAACGGGAACGCGATGACCGAGTTGACGATCTCCTCCGACGAGATCCGCTCCGCGATCGAAAGCTACGTCTCCGACTACTCACCGGAGGTGACCCGCGAAGAGGTCGGGATCATCGCGAGCACCGGCGACGGGATCGCCACCGTCGAGGGCCTGCCCTCGGCGATGGCCAACGAGTTGCTGCAGTTCCCCGGTGGGGTACTCGGGGTGGCGCTCAACCTCGACGTGCGCTCCATCGGCGCCGTCATCCTGGGTGATGCCAACACCTTGGAAGAGGGTCAGGAGGTCACCCGGACCGGCGAGGTGTTGTCGGTGCCGGTCGGTGACGCCTTCCTCGGCCGGGTGGTGAATCCGCTCGGGCAGCCGATCGACGGGCTCGGCGAGATCGCCGCCGAGGAGCAGCGGGCGCTGGAGCTGCAAGCCGCGTCCGTTGTGCAGCGGCAGGAGGTCGCCGAGCCGTTGCAGACCGGCATCAAGGCCATCGACTCGATGACGCCGATCGGTCGCGGTCAGCGGCAGTTGATCATCGGCGACCGGAAGACCGGCAAGACCGCGGTCTGCGTCGACACCATTCTGAACCAGAAGGCGAACTGGGAAACCGGGGATTCGAAGCAGCAGGTGCGCTGCATCTATGTCGCGATCGGCCAGAAGGGCTCCACGATCGCCGGCGTTCGCACCGCACTGGAGGAGGCGGGCGCGCTGGACTACACCACCATCGTCGCCGCTCCCGCATCCGACTCGGCCGGTTTCAAGTGGCTCGCCCCGTACACCGGCTCGGCTATCGGCCAGCACTGGATGTACCAGGGCAAGCACGTCCTGATCGTGTTCGACGACCTGACAAAGCAGGCCGAGGCCTACCGCGCCATCTCGCTGCTGCTGCGTCGCCCGCCGGGCCGCGAGGCCTACCCCGGCGACGTGTTCTACCTGCACTCCCGGCTGCTGGAACGCTGCGCGAAGCTCTCCGACGAGTTGGGCGCGGGTTCGATGACGGCGTTGCCGATCATCGAGACCAAGGCCAACGACGTGTCGGCCTACATCCCGACGAACGTCATCTCGATCACCGACGGCCAGTGCTTCCTGGAGTCGGACCTGTTCAATGCCGGCATCCGACCGGCCATCAATGTGGGCATCTCGGTCTCCCGGGTCGGCGGCAAGGCGCAGACGAAGGCGATGCGCAAGGTTTCCGGCACCCTGCGCCTCGACCTCTCGGCCTATCGGGAGTTGGAGGCGTTTGCTGCCTTCGGCTCGGATCTCGACCCCATTTCCAAGCGGTCATTGGCTCGTGGCTCACGACTGGTGGAGCTGCTCAAGCAGCCGCAGTACGAGCCGTTCCCGATGGAGGAGCAGGTGGTGTCCGTGTGGGCCGGCACCAAGGGCTATCTGGACGAGGTCCCGGTGTCCGACATCCGCCGGTTCGAGTCCGAGTTCCTGGAGTACCTGCGGCACGTCGAGAACTCGCCGCTTGCTGCCATCCGGGAGTCGAACGCGCTGGCCGATGACACCGTTGCCGGGCTGGAGGCGGCCTTCAAGGAGTTCGCCCAGTCGTTCACCACCTCGGACGGAAAGCCGTTGTTGGGCAACGAGAAGCAGGCGGACGCGATGGACGCCGCATCGGTCGGCCAGGAGCGGGTACAGGTCCGTAAGGCCCCGCCGCCGCCGAAGCGCTGATCGGGCAACCGTTGGCAGACAAGACGATCGGAGGTGAAGCATGGCCGCACAGGCACGGGTGCTGAAACAGCGCGTCAAGAGCGTCAGATCGACGCAGAAGATCACCAAGGCACAGGAACTGATCGCGACCTCGCGGATCGCCAAGGCACAGGCCGCCGTTCAGGCATCGACGCCGTACTCGGAACGAATCACCGACGTGCTGACCGCCCTGGCGTCCGCGTCCACCCTGGACCACCCGTTGCTCAACGAGCGCGCGGAACCGGCCCGGGCGGCCATCCTGCTGATCACCTCGGACCGCGGATTGTGCGGTGGCTACAACGCCGGGGCGATCAAGGCTGCCGAGGAACTGTCGGCACTGTTGCGCTCGCAGGGCAAGGAACCGGTGCTCTACGTGATCGGTCGCAAGGGGCTCGGTTACTACACGTTCCGGCAACGTCCGGTCGCCGATTCCTGGACCGGATTTTCCGAACGGCCCAGCTATGCGGATGCCGAACGGGCGGCGTCGGCGATCCTGCCGCCGTTCCTGGCCGGCAGCGGCACCGAGGTCGATAACGGAACCGGCAACGTGGTCGAGGGCGTCGACGAGATCCACGTTGTCAGCACCCAGTTCGTTTCGATGCTGTCGCAGGTACCCAAGGCCAGACGGGTGGCTCCGATGGAGATCGAGTACGTCGGCAGTGAGGGCCCCGGCGGTCCGCTGCCGGCCTACGAGTTCGAGCCGGCGCCGGAAGCGCTGCTGGACGCACTGCTGCCGAAGTACGTGACCACCCGGATCTACGCGGCGCTGCTGGACGCTGCGGCCAGTGAGTCCGCTGCCCGCCGGGCCGCCTGCAAAGCGGCCACCGACAACGCCAACGACATCATCCGCACGCTCAGCCGGCAGATGAACCAGGCCCGGCAGGGCCAGATCACCCAGGAACTGACCGAGATCATCGGCGGCGCCGACGCTCTCGCAGCTGCCTCATCCGAAGAAGACTAGAAGGACGGGCCATGAGTACAGCAATCGCCACTGAACGAACAAGTGCATCCGATGCCGGGACCCACGGTCGGGTCGTCCGGGTCATCGGACCCGTCGTCGACGTCGAGTTCCCCCGCGGTTCGGTGCCCGAACTGAACAACGCCGTGCATGTGCAGGTGAAGGGCGGCGGCATCGATCGGATGCTGACCCTGGAGGTGTCCCTGCACCTCGGCGACAACATCGTCCGGTGCATCTCCATGCAGCCGACCGACGGACTGGTCCGGGGAGCCCAGGCGAACGACACCGGCGGCCCGATCTCGGTACCGGTCGGAGACGTGGTCAAGGGGCACGTGTTCAACGCCCTCGGCGTCTGCCTCGATGCACCGGGAACCGGCGAGGACGGCGAGCACTGGAGCATCCACCGCAAGCCGCCGCCCTTCGACCAGCTCGAGGGAAAGACCGAGCAGTTGGTCACCGGCATCAAGGTGATCGACCTGCTCACCCCCTACGTCCAGGGCGGCAAAATCGGCCTGTTCGGTGGCGCCGGCGTCGGCAAGACGGTGCTGATCCTGGAGATGATCACCCGGGTCGCCAAGAACTTCGGTGGTACCTCGGTATTCGCCGGCGTCGGCGAGCGGACCCGTGAGGGCAACGACCTGATCACCGAGATGACCGAGTCCGGCGTCATCAACGACACCGCGCTGGTGTTCGGCCAGATGGACGAGCCGCCCGGCACCCGGATGCGAGTCGCCCTCTCCGCGCTGACCATGGCGGAGTACTTCCGGGACGAACAGAACCAGGACGTACTTCTGTTCATCGACAACATCTTCCGGTTCACCCAGGCCGGCTCCGAGGTCTCCACCCTGCTGGGCCGGATGCCGTCGGCGGTGGGCTACCAGCCGACCTTGGCCGACGAGATGGGCGAGCTGCAGGAACGGATCACCTCGACCCACGGCCGGTCGATCACCTCCATCCAGGCGATCTACGTACCGGCCGACGATTACACCGATCCGGCGCCGGCCACCACCTTTGCGCACCTGGACGCCACCACCGAGCTGGACCGGGCGATCACCGAGAAGGGCATCTATCCCGCGGTGAACCCGTTGTCCTCCTCGTCCCGGATCCTGGATCCGCAGTACGTCGGCGAGGAGCACTACCGGGTGGCGCAGGAGGTCAAGCGGATCCTGCAGAAGAACAAGGAGCTGCAGGACATCATCGCCATCCTCGGCATGGACGAACTGTCCGAGGAGGACAAGCTGGTGGTCGGTCGGGCCCGCCGGATGGAGCGCTTCCTGGGCCAGAACTTCTTCGTGGCGAAGCAATTCACCGGACAGGACGGGTCCTACGTCGAGCTGGCGGACACCATCGAGGCCTTCGACAAGATCGCCAAGGGCGAGTACGACAACGTGCCGGAGCAGGCCTTCCTGAACATCGGCGGGATGGACGACGTGCTGGCCAAGGCCAAGCAGCTCGAGGGCTGAGCACGGTCGAGAAGGTCGTAAGCTGAAAGTAGGACGATTCGTCCCGCACTAGACACCGGAGTGAGCACGTGGCAGAAATGCAGGTCGACCTGGTCGCCGTCGAGCGGGAGATCTGGTCCGGCCAGGCACAGATGGTCGTCGCCAGGACCACCGACGGCGACATCGGTGTGATGCCCGGACATGCCCCGTTGCTGGCCCAGCTGCAGGAGGGCTTCGCCGCCCGGATCATCGAGCCGGGCGGCGGCGTGCTCGGCGTCGCGGTACATGGCGGTTTCCTGTCGGTGACCAAGGACGGGGTGTCGATCCTCGCCGAGGCGGCCGAACTGTCCGACGAGATCGACGTCAGCAAGGCCAAGGCCGAGTACGACTCGGCGCGCGCGGCCGGCACCGAGAGCTCCGAGAAGCTCGAGGTACTCCGCCGGGCCCGGGCCCGACTGCTGGCCACCGGTCAGGACGTCTGAGACAGGCTGGCGGCGGACGGCAGCCATGACGCTCATCGAGTTCATCGGTCTGGGGCTGCTGGTTGCGGTGGTGTTGCTGATCGCGGTGGTCGCCGTGCGGCGGTCGCTGTTGTCGCGGTCCGGCGGATTCGACGTCTCCTGGCGGACGGAGCTGCGGGCCAGTGGTGCCGGCTGGGTCCTCGGTCAGGGTCGCTACGCCGGCGATGTGCTGATGTTGTTCCGAGCGTTCTCGTTGCTACCGCTGGCCGCCCGATCGCTCCGGCGGCAGTCGGTAGTATTGGGTTCGCGGCGCGATGCGGTCGGCACCGAACCCGATCTGCTACCGCCCGCCTCGATCATCGTCCGATGTACCGACGGCGGCGCCGACCTGGAACTCGCCATGAGCGAGGACGCCATCACCGGTCTCCAGTCGTGGTTGGAGTCGGCACCGACCGCGTTCCGCGGTCGGCCGTTCCGCGGCGACGGAACTCCATGAAGCTGGATATCGTCAGCGTTCGCCGCCCGGTGTCCACTTCACATCGCCTTCCGGGTTGGTCACCCTGGCCAGGATGAACAACAGGTCCGACAGCCGGTTCAGATAGGTCGCCGTCAGCGGGTTGCTGCCGCTGCGGTCGTGGTCGATCTGGGCCCAGGTGCTGCGTTCCGCGCGCCGAGCCACCGTGCGGGCCAGATGCAGCAACGCACCGGAGCGGGTGCCGCCGGGCAGGATGAACGAATCCAGCGCCGCCAGGTCGGCGTTGAAGGCGTCGCAGTCCGACTCCAGTCGGTCGATGTAGTCCTGGCTGACCCGCAGCGGCGGATGCTCCGGGTTGTCCACCACCGGGGTGGCCAGATCGGCGCCGACGTCGAACAGTTCGTTCTGGATCCGGGTGAGTACTCGTGCCACCGCCGGGTCCGGCTCACCTACGGCCAGCGTGACCCCGATCGCCGCGTTCGTCTCGTCGCAGTCGGCGTAGGCGATCAGCCGTGGATCATTCTTGGACACCCGGGAGAAATCGGACAAGCCGGTGGTCCCGTCATCGCCGGTTCGGGTGTAGATCTGCGTCAGGTGCACGGCCATCGGCTCAGCGTACGGCCGATAGAGTTGCCGACTGTGAGGATGCACGGTGAGTGAACGGTTCCTGGTGACGGGTGGGGCTCGGCTCGACGGTGAGGTGACCGTCGCCGGCGCGAAGAACAGCGTGCTCAAGCTGATGGCGGCCGCCCTGCTGGCCGAGGGCACCACCACCATCACCAACTGCCCGGACATCCTGGACGTGCCGTTGATGGCCGATGTGTTGCGCGGGTTGGGCTGTCAGGTCAGCCAGCACCTCGACCGGGTGGAGATCATCACGCCGGCCGAGCTGTCGTCGTCGGCCGACTTTCCGGCGGTCAGCCGGTTCCGGGCCTCGGTATGTGTGCTCGGGCCACTGATGGGCCGGTGTCATCGGGCCACCGTCTCGTTGCCGGGCGGGGACGCCATCGGCTCCCGGCCGCTGGACATGCACCAGGCCGGTCTGGAGGCGCTGGGCGCCCGGATGCGGATCGAACACGGCGCTGTGGTGGGCGAGGCGGACACCCTGATCGGGGCACCGGTGACGCTGGAGTTCCCCAGCGTCGGCGCCACCGAGAACATCATGATGGCCGCCGTGCTTGCCAAGGGCAGCACGGTGATCGACAACGCCGCCAGGGAACCGGAGATCGTCGATCTGGCCGAGATGCTGCAGCAGATGGGCGCCCAGATCAGCGGCGCCGGCACCAGCACCATGACGATAGACGGGGTCGAGCTGCTGCGGCCGACCGAGCACCGCACGGTCGGCGACCGGATGGTGGCCGGGACCTGGGCCTATGCGGCGGCCATCACCCGAGGGAACATCACTGTGCGGGGCGCCAAGGTCGGTCATCTGGCGGCGTCCCTGGAGCGGTTGGCCGGCTCCGGTGCCACCGTGACGGCGCATGACGACGGCTTCACCGTCGCCTCCGCCGACCGTCCGCGGGCGGTCGATTTCATCACCCTGCCCTATCCCGGATTCCCGACCGATCTGCAGCCGATGGCGCTCACCCTCGCCTCGGTCGCCGACGGTCACTCGATGATCACCGAGAACGTGTTCGAGGCCCGGTTCAGGTTCGTCGACGAGCTGGTCCGGATGGGCGCCGACGCCCGCATCGACGGGCACCACGCTTCGATCCGGGGACGGGAAACCCTGTCCAGCGCACCGGTTTGGGCCACCGATATCCGGGCCGGTGCCGGGCTGGTGCTCGCCGGACTGGCCGCCGACGGCCGGACCGAGGTGCACGAGGTGTGGCACATCGACCGGGGCTATCCGAGGTTCGTGGAGAATCTGGTTGCGCTCGGTGCCCAGATCGAGCGGGTCACCGACCCGGACTGACGTCGCGACCGGCCCTGCTCGGTGGAGCACCGACGACGGGCCGGTAACCGGCCGGCTCGGAGAAGAACACCCCGAGACCGGAGGACAGGCCGGGCAGCCGCTGTTCGAACTCGTCGACCTGATCGGCAGGCATCGTTCCGGTGACCCGACACCGGTTGATGCCGAGCTGGTCCACCTCAGGAGTCGCCCCGGCCGCAACGAGTCGGCTGAGTGCGGACGTCAGCGCATCGGCGGGAACCTCCAGCTCGAACCTGCTGACCGGGGCGCATACCGTCGTGCCGGCCTGTCGCAGTGCGCGGCGGAAGGCGAGGGCGGTCAGTCGTCGGTACTCGCCGGCCGATGGCGTCGGTGCGTGGTATCGCCCGTGTACCAAGGTCACCCGGCAGTCGGTGACGCGCCAGCCGAACAGCCCTTCGCCGACCACTGCCGCGAGTGTTTCCTCGATGGCGACGTGGAACGAGGGGATCAGATAGCCGCGCTCGACACCCATCAGGTATTGCATCCCCGAATCGGCAGCGCCGGGTTCCACCCGCAGACCGACCGAGGCGTTTCCCATCGCAGTCTGCTCGTGCCACTCGGCGGTCGCCGTTGGCCGTTCGACGTGCACGGTCCGAGTGGGCAGGAACTCCGCTGCCACGCCGTACTCGGCTGCCAGCCGCGCCGTGATGACCTCCTTCTGCACCTCGCCGTAGACGCTGACGGTGATCTCGCGGTCGACGCCGTCGAGCCGCGCATCGATCAACGGATCCTGTTCGGACAGTTGCTGCAAGGCCTGAAACAGTGCGGTCCGTTCGGCCGGCACCCGGGCCCGGACCACTGACTCGAGTCCCGGAGACGGGAAGAGCCGGCCGCCGCGCGCCGGGTCCCAGCGCCCGAGTTGGTCGCCGATGGCGATACCACTCAGTCCGGAGACGGTGGCGATGTCGCCGGCGCGGGCGGCCGTGTCGGTGGTGACCGCGCCATGGTCGAATGTGTTCACGGTGATCGCCCGAGTCTGCCGACTGACGATGGTGCCGGTCGCCTCACGGCGGCGGACGACCACCCGATCGCGAGCCGACAAAGTGCCGGCATGCAGCCGCACATACCCGATCTGGTGACCGACCGAATCCCGCTCAATCTTGAAAACGCTGGCGTGCAAAGGTTTATCGGCATCACCGTCGATGGTCGGGAAATGGGTCGTCACCGCCTTGATGACCTGCGCGACACCAACACCGGCGAGCGCCGATCCGAACAGGATGGGGTGCATCCGTCCCATGCGGGTCTGTCCGGCAAGCGATGCGAGCGCTTCCTGCTCGGACGGCGGCCGGCCGCCGTCGACGTATTGCCGCAGCAGTCGTTCGTCGTACTCCGACAATCGCTCGATCAACTCTTCGACGAAGCCGGCCCCGGAGCGAAGGACGACCTCGGCCGCCCGGCTGCCGAGTCCGCGGGGCTCGGACAGGGCCACAGCGCCGCCGAGCAGCACCTCGTTGAGTGCTGTCACCGTTGAGTGGTAGGCGGCGCCGGCCCGGTCGATCTTGTTGACGAAGATCAGGAAAGGGATCCCGATGCGTTCCAGAATGCGGATCAGCACCCGGGTCTGGGCCTGGACACCTTCGACGGCCGAGACCACCAACACAGCGCCGTCGAGCACCATCAGCGCGCGCTCGACCTCGGCCACGAAGTCGGAGTGGCCGGGAGTGTCGATCAGATTGATCTTGGTATCAGGGCGGTCGGCGCCCGGGACGGTGAAGGTGACCACGGCAGACCGGATGGTGATGCCGCGCCGCCGTTCGATGTCGTCGGCGTCGGTCGTGGTGTCGCCGTGGTCGACCCGCCCGACCTGGCTGATGACACCGGCCTCGAAGAGCAGGCGTTCGGTCAGTGTTGTCTTACCGGCGTCGACATGGGCGACGATCCCGAGATTGAGGGTGGGCATGAAGAACGGCTGCTCTCTGGTCGCTCGGATGGGTGAACGCAATGTGTCCGAGCGGGTGCCGCATTTCAGTTGCTCCTTCGTCGATCGTCGGGACTCCTGACCGCGACCTTAGCGATCCGACCGAACACGCACGAGGGAATATCGGTCGCAGCGGTAGCGGAATAGGGTGGTTCCTATGGACTCTGCGCACATTCGATTGGACACCACGGACCGCACGGCCCGGATCACCCTGGCGAACCCACAGCGCCGCAATGCGCTGGCCGAGCCGGTGCTCCGTGATCTGTTGGCGGCCCTGGACGAGGTCGCCGCCGGGCCGGCCACCGGGTTGGTGTTGGCCGCCGAGGGACCGGTGTTCTCGGCCGGACACGACTTCGCCGACGTGGCAGTCCGGGACGTGGTCGGGGTGCGGGCGCTGCTGGACCTGTGCCAGAGCGTGATGGAGCGGATGCATTCGATGCCGCAGGTGGTGATCGCCCGGGTCCATGCGCTGGCCACCGCGGCGGGCTGTCAATTGGTCGCATCGGCCGATCTGGCGGTGGCCGCCGACAGCGCCGGCTTCGCGCTGCCCGGCGGCAAGGGCGGCTGGTTCTGCCACACCCCCGCGGTGCCGGTGGCCAGGGCGATCGGTCGGAAACGGCTGATGGAGATGGCGCTGACCGGCGACGTCATCGATCCGGCGACCGCCTTGGACTGGGGCCTGGTCAACCAGGTGGTGCCGGCCGCCGAGCTGGACGCGGCGGTCGACACCTTGCTGGCCAGGGCCACCAAGGGCAGCGCGGCGTCCAAGGCCTGGGGCAAACGGGTGCTGTATGCCCAGCTGGACCGACCGGAGAACGAGGCTTACGCCCTCGCCGCCGAGGCGATGGCCGGGGCGTCCCAGTCGATCGGCGCCAAGGAAGGCATGGCGGCCTTCATGGACAAGCGGCCGGCGAACTGGACCGACTGAGCATCTTCTACCCTGACCGGGTGCGTCTCGTCGTAGCTCGCTGCTCGGTCGACTACATCGGCCGGTTGACCGCCCATCTGCCGATGGCTCCCCGGCTGTTGCTGGTCAAGGCCGACGGCTCGGTGTCGGTGCATGCCGACGACCGGGCCTACAAGCCGCTCAACTGGATGAGCCCACCGTGTCGGCTCACCGTCACCGACGATCGGTGGGAGGTGGTGAACAAAGTGGGGGAGCGACTGGTCATCACCATCGAGGAGATCCTGCACGACTCCTCCCATCAGCTGGGTACCGATCCGGGTCTGGTGAAGGACGGTGTCGAGGCCCATCTGCAGAAATTGCTGGCCGAGCAGGTGGATCTGCTCGGTACCGGCTATTCGCTGATCCGCCGGGAACATCCGACACCGATCGGCCCGGTGGATCTGCTGTGCCGGGACGAAGGCGGTGGGGTGGTGGCGGTGGAGATCAAGCGGCGGGGTGAGATCGACGGGGTCGAACAACTCAGCCGATATCTCGAGCTGCTCGGCCGCGACCCGTTGCTGGCGCCGGTGGCCGGAGTCTTTGCGGCGCAACAGATCAAGCCGCAGGCCAGGACGTTGGCCGAGGACCGGGGCATCCGCTGCCTGGTGTTGGACTACGACGTGATGCGCGGTGTGGACGACCCGAGCAGTCGGTTGTTCTGATCCCCGCTGGGTTCTCCGGGATCGGGCGGCAGGGCGGGTTCGGTTGGCTCCGGTTCGCCGATGGCGGAACCGGCAGGATGGCCGGCCGCACTGGACTAGCCTGGGGGAGTGACCCCGAACGAGCAGATCGCCGGGGATGAGTAGAAGGGCACCCGCGTGGAGGTCAAGATCGGTGTGGCGGACAACGGCCGCGAACTGGTGGTCAGCTCGGCGTCCGAGCCCGAGGACATCCAGACGCAGGTGGCCGCGGCCCTGAAGGATCCGGCCGGCACGTTGGTGCTGGAGGACGAGAAGGGCAAGCGCGTCGTCATCCCGTCGGCCAGGATTGCGTATGTGGAGATCGCCCAGTCCGACTCCCGCCGGGTCGGTTTCGGGTCCTGATCGATTCCTGACCCGGGGGCGGGGTCCCGGCCGGTAGATCTGCTTCAGGGCTGCCGCGGGAACCGGGAGATTCCTCGCCAGGCCAGCGTCGCGAGCAGCTCCACCGCCTCCGCGCGCGGGATCTGCGCGCCCTGTGCCAGCCAGTACCGAGCGCTGACCTGGGACAGACCCACCAGACCGGACGCCAGCAACCTCCCGCGTTCGGCATCGACGCCGGTGTCCTGGGTGATGGTCTCGGTCAGGGCCTCGATGCAGCCGTCGGCGGCTCGTTCGACCACCCGCTGCACCTCCGGCTCGCTGCGCAGGTCCGACTCGAAGATCAGCCGGAACGCCTGGTCGTGGTCGGCGACGAAGTCGTAGTAGGCACCGATGGTGTCGTGTACCCGGTCGTGGTTGTCGTCGGTACGGGTCAGCGCCGATCGGACCAGCCGGACCATCTCGTCCGCGGACTCGCCGAGCAGCGCCAGGTACAGGTCCAATTTGGACGGAAAGTGTTGGTAGAGGACCGGTTTGCTGACGCCTGCCTGCTCGGCAATGTCGTCCATTGCGGCGGCGTGATAACCCAGATCGACGAACACCGAGCGGGCGGCACCGAGCAGTTGGGCTCGCCGGTCGCCGCGGGACAGCCGGGTGACGCTGCGTCCGGGATTGGCCATCGCTCCACCTTTCAGCGCCGATCGTCAGGCCCGATGATGCTGCCGGCGGGCACGGTCCCGCGACTGCCGACCTTACGGGCCGGCCGGCGATCATCCCAGCAACGGTGCCGCCAGGTCGCCGTGCACAACGAGCCGATCGGCGACGTCGTCGCAGTCCGGATCCAGTGGCATCCCGGCGGTGACGGCGGCCAGCTCGTCGACCGTCAACGGGAGCACGACGCCGGTGCCGTCGGCGGAGTCGACCAGGCTGTACGGGGCCGGCACCAGGGACCTCGGCGCTGAGGTGGCCAGCCAGGCGCGGCCGTCGGTGCCACCGGCATCGACGGTGGCGATCTCCGGGGCCCGGACCGCCAGCGCAGCGGCTATCGGCTGCAGATCGGTGACGCCGGTGACGAACACCAGCAGGCCGCCCTGCCCGTCGGTCGCCGGAACCGCCGTTCCGCCGGCAGCTCCGACGGCCTCGATCAGCGCCAGTGCGGCGGTGGCTGCGGTCGCGATGTCGGCGCCGTCGCCGGCCGACACCTGGACACTGGCCGGCACCCCGTCGACAACCTCCCAGGAGAACCAGCGCGCGCCGACGTCGACCGCTGCCATGATGTCCGCCGGTGACGACGGTGCGGTCGGTAGCGGGCGCTGACCGGACGTCCAGCCACCGGCATGGATCCGGCGGCCGGTCAGGTGCCGCGCCAGTGTCTGGGCGATCTGTCGGTAGTAGTCGGCGACGGCCAGCTCTGCCAAAGGGTCCACCTGCTCATCGTGCCCGCATCAGCGTCCGGGTTTGCGCCGGACCTTCGAATTGCGGCCGAGTAGCACGGTGGCCACCGCAGCGCCGGCCGCTCCGGACAGATAGTTGCTGATCCGATGCTCGCGGAAATCGAAGGCGCTGCCATCGGTGAGGGTGCCGCCGCCGAATGCCGGCACCGCCAGGTGGGCGACTCCCGATGGCGCGTCGATCACCTGCGCTCCGAAGCCGGCGGACGCCGGGTCCGGCCCGTACGGCCCGCCGACCCGGGCGCCGCTGACGATGGTGGCCAGCACATCGGTCCGGGATCGGGTGACCGGATCCAGCGGGTGCTCCAGGACGAACACATTCTCCTGCGCGACGGTGCGGTAGTCGGCCGTCGAGCCGGCGTCGTAGCCGGCTCCGGGCGAACCGAGCAGCACCATGTTGTCGAACGGGGCGTCGAATCGGGCGGCGGCCTCCGAGGCGACCACCGTGCCCATCGAATGCGCCATCATCGTCAGGGTCGCATCCGGCGCCATCAGTTCGCGGATCCACTGCGAGTCGCGGTTCAACAGTTCCGCCCCGGCCCTGGCCTGATTGGCGTCCGCGGCGGCCAGTGCGTCGGGCAGTACCGACGCCGGGTTGGTCTCCGAGGTGTCGGTCACGTCGGCGAAGGCCGACAGCGGGATGTCGTAGCCGAACCAGATGACGACGGCGGTCTCCTCGCCCGGCGAGATCGCCCGGGCGTTGGTCATCAGGCTCTTGGCCGCCGCGATCGTGCCGGACATGTCGGCCGGCGAGTTGGCCACTCCCGGGACCAGGATGGCGACCCGGTCGGCGGTGGCCAGATCGCCCACCGACACGGCGGCCCGACCCTGACCGTGGAAGGTGCCGGGCGCATAGACCAGCAGGTCGGCGGTGGTGCCGTCGGCCCTGGCCCGATCCAGCGCGCTGTCGATGTTCTGGGCGAAGTCGCGGGTGTAGTTGTTGCGGACGCTCAATGGTGATCCGGCTGTCAGATCGGCGGCGAGTCGAAGGGCATTTCGCTGCGCCACCGTGCGTACCTGCGGTATCGGCGCAATCGGCACACTGCCGCGGGGAACCGTCAGCCTGTCCATCGCCTGCTGCGGATCGCCGCTGAACACTCCGTCGAGACCGGCGATGACTTCCTCGATCCTGGCCCGCTGGGCGGTGAGCTCACCGTGCAGGGTGCCGCAGATCTGGTCCCGTTTCTCGGCCTCGCCGACCACCGGAGTGTTCAGCACCGACCAGTCGGTCGCACTGTTGGCGATCTCGATCGCCCGAGCCGCGGCGATCTGGGCATGCCGCAACCCCTCGATCGCCGGCAGCAGCCGGTCCCGGGCCGCATCGATGACGGACGCTGCACTGCCGGTCGCGGCGGCCAGCGCCCGGAGGTAGCCGACCGGCTCGGGCGCGGACCAGCCGACCCGCAGCTGATCGGACTGTCGGTCGACGTCGATGGCGCCGTAGTTCAGCACCGGGCTGATGCCGACCAGAGTGGCGACCAGGACGCCGATCGCGTCCGGGGCCGGCTTGCCGATCGCCTCGGCATTCTTGACCGGGCCCGGACCGCCCGGCAGTCGGTTCGTCCAGGCGATCAGATGCGGATGCATGGCCGGCATCATCGAGCCGACATCGCCAGCGACGCCTCCGCCCGCTCGAACTGAGCCGCCGACAGCAGCAGGGCCTGGCCGGCGGCGTCGACCATCCGGGTCAGATCGCGCAGCGCTTGCTGTGCCCGGCGGACGAACGTCACCAGGCCCAGAGTCAGTTCGGCGCCCAACGGCGTATCGCCGAACGCGCCGCGCTGCGGATGGATCGATTGGCCGGACATCGGCGATCCGAGCCAGGCCAACGCGATCATCCCGAGCTCGCCGCCGACAGCCCGCAGCACATCGGTGTCGACCTCCATCTGGTTCTCCTCGTACCCGCCGTCCCCACCGGCCGGCTCCCCAGGCATCGTCGCCGTCGGGCGATCGTCACCGCTCCGGTGGACCCGAAAATTGTGGACAAGTCAGCATGTGTGGACAACTTGCGGCGAGGCACCGGCAGCGGGCGAACCGGGAGTTGGCACCATGGAGGGGTGAGCACTCCGTGGCCGATGCCGGCCGGACCGGACCGCGAGTACGTCGCGGCGGCCTCCGATGCCCGGCTGGCCGACGATCGGCTGCCGCCGGCGCCGCCGATCGCCGCGCCGCCGACACCCGGCCGGTTCGAGGTCATCGACGACCGCGGCCTCTACCTGCGGGAGATCTCGGCCACCGGCAGTTCAGCCATCGATCCGACGGTTCCGGTGACTCCGCCCGTGCCGGTGACTTTGTACATCCACGGACTCGCCGGATCGTCGACCAATTTCGACTCGCTCGGCACCGTACTGGCCGGGCACACCCGGGGATTCAGCGTCGATCTGCCGGGCTTCGGCCGCAGCGACCCACCCCCCGGCGGCCGATATTCGCTGGCTGGTGACGCCGAATTGCTGGCCAAGCTGCTGGATCGGATCTCGCCGGACGCGCCGGCGCAGGTGGTCGGGAACTCGCTCGGCGGCATGGTGGCGCTGGCTCTGGCATCCCGTCATCCGGATCGGGTCAGCACACTGTCGCTGATCTCGCCGGCGGTGCCCGATCTGCGGATCACCACCGACCGGGGCGCGGATCCCCGATTGGCGATGCTGTTGGCGCCGGGAACGCTGTCGATGGCGACCCGCCGGCTGTCGTCCATCGGTCCGGTGGCCAGGGCGCGGGGGATGGCGGCGTTGTGTTACGGCAACCCCGGCGTGCTCACCGAACTGGACATCGAGACGGCGGCAGCGGAACTCAGCTGGCGGTTCACCCTGCCCTGGGGGCACGCCGCGACGGTGCTGGCATTGCGATCGTTGATGCGCAGTTATCTGCGGGCCGGTCGGTGGTCCTTCCGATCCGCGGCCGCCAGGGTGACGGCGCCGACGTTGGTGGTCTGGGGAACCAAGGACCGGTTGGTCGATGCGGCGCTGGCGATCCCGACGGCGGCGGCATTCACCGACCATCGGCTGCTGGTGTTGCCCGGTCTGGGGCACGTCGCCCAGATGGAAGATCCGGTGACGACCGGCCGAGCGGTGCTGGCTCTGTGGCAGGACGCCGCGACCGGATCGACGGCGCCGGCCGATCAGCCAGCGGCAGCCGGAAAGGCAGCCGCAGCAGGGGAGCCAGCGGCGTGCGGACAGGCAGCGCCGGACCGGGTGGGCGCGCCGTTGACTGCCGCCGCCGTTGGTGTGACACCCTCGTGCCCGTGACCCGACTCGGACCCGACCCCCGTCGGCGTCGCACCGAGTCCTCGGGTGCCACGCCGGTGAGGCCGGAACGGATCGGCCGCGGCGGGCGGGATGCGCCGTTGGACCGGCCGCCCTGGGTCGATCGATCGTCCCTACTGGACCGTTCGTCACTCTGGGACGAAGTTGACGACCGTCGCCCGGACGGCCCGCAACCATTACGGGCCAGTTGGTCGCCCGTCCCCGATGGGTCGACGGGCCGGCGACCGAGCGATCGGCAGCGGGCCGGTGAACGCTCCGATCATCGAAGCGTCCACCGCACCGAACATCTGTCGACCGAGCAACCCGCCGGCAGCTCGGTGGCCCGGCCGGAGCGCGTCGGCCCACGCAAGCATCGCAGCGCGCTCGGCTGGTTCGTGCATCGCTACGGATGGCGGGCCTACGCCTTGCCACTGCTGGTGGCCGTCACCGTGGTGGTGCTGATGCAGACGTTGCGGGCCGGACCGTCGGCCGGCATGGTGGTCGCCGCCGGCAAGCAGGGCGATGTACAGACCAGCAGCGCGGTGTCGACCACTGTCACGGTGGCCACCCCGGGGCCGACGACGACGGTGGTGACCACCACCCATGCGGCGGACCGATCAGCCGTCTCGGTGGCGGCTGCGTCCACGGCCCAGACCCGGCCGACCGGCCCCAACCCGACCGGACGGTTCGCCGCAACGGTGAAGGACGGCATGCTGCCGCCGGGCGGCAACTTCGCGCAGAAGGGAAGGGGCACCTGGCATCTGGTGCCCGGTGCCGGCAAGCCCGTCGGCAGCGGCAAGGAGAAGTTCACCTACACCGTCGAAATCGAGGATGGCATCCAGGACGCCGCATCGGATCAGGCTTTTGCCCATACGGTCGATGCGGTGCTGTCGGACAACCGGTCGTGGATCGCCGGCGGTCAGTTCACCCTGCAGCGGGTCGATTCCGGAAAGCCGACCTTCCGGGTGTCATTGACCAGCATGATGACGTTGCGGGGCGCCGACCTGTGCCAGTACACGACGCCGATGGAGGCATCGTGTTACCGCCAGGACGCCGGGCGGGTGCTGATCAACAGCGGCCGATGGGCGCGGGGTGCGGTGCCGTTCAACGGTGATCTCGGTGCCTATCGGGTGTATGCCATCAACCATGAGGTGGGGCACGCGCTGGGCTTTCGTCATCAACCGTGCGGCGAGCACGGCATGTTGGCGCCGGTGATGATGCAGCAGAGCTTCTCCACCTCCGATGACGTGCTGCACGAGCTGGATCCAGAGGGCATCATCGGCGGCGTCGAGATCCCGGCCGACCACAAGGTGTGCAAGTTCAACGCGTTCCCGTTCCCGCTCGGACCGCCCGGTCTGACCACCGGTGGCGGCTGACCGCTTTGCACCGGTCCGCGGTGAAGAGAGTCACCTGGATGGTTACGCAGATCTCGCCAAAGACGATCTACGCATGAACGTCGTGGACATCAACGAATAATGATCGGCTGGTCCCTCGATGTTCCCCGGAGCACTCTGCTGAGTTGGCCCGGGAGGCGACCGATCTATCTGCCGGAGCTGGCGGCTCCAGCACAGATCAGGGATGAGCCAGTTACCCCGTTCGGACAGCCGTGAACCACATGAACCGAGCGATCGAGACCCACTCGATGAGCCTCCACCCAGCCACGGGCACACGCAGCCCGACATCTCGCAACTGGACACACCGCGAGCTCCCGACGCCCGGGTGCTGTGGATACCCCGCCGAGCCCGCGGGCAGTCACCTGCCGGTGAGCGGAAGAGGATCCCACCTACACACACTTGTCCGCAACCATCCTGGCCTCATCAAGTCGGACATGCCCGACGACGGCAAACTGGCAGCCCCGCGATGCGTTTACCAGCACCACATCGTCTCTCTGTCCAGCTACCTCGCCGACGTCCCACCAGTAGATTCGTAGTAGGCGTTCCAAACGCCAAGCCGGGCCGACCAGGGTTCAGTCCTGAAGAGTGGTGTACGGACGACGATGTTGCCGGTGAGCGTGTCTTGCTGAGGTAGGCGCGGCCACCGCGTGATCCTTCGAGGATCTACGAAAACCGACTCGGAGAAGGAGTACCACGATGACCACTGTTCCCAGTGTCGACCCTGAACTATTCCTGCACGAACATCTTGGCCAGGCAAGTCCCAATCTGACGCGGGTCATGCTCGGCGCGTTCATCAACGCGTTGTCGTCGGCGCAGGCCGACAGCGTTTGCGGCGCCGGCTAAGGCCAGTGGGACCCGGAGCGGAACAACCAGCGCAACGGTTACCGGCATCGGGACCTGGACACCGTACCGGCACCATCGATGTGACGATCCCGAAGCTCCGGGAGGGCAGCTTCTTCCCAGACTGGCTGCTGACCCGCCGGCGGCGTGCGGAGGCGGCCCTGACTTCCGTGGTGGCCACGTGTTACCTGCTGGGGTGTCGACCTGCAGGATGGACAAACTGGTCCAAGCATTGGGCATCACCGGGCCGTCCCGCTCGCAGGTGTCGGAAATGGCCAAAAACATCGACTGGCAGGTGGAGGGGTTCCGGTCCCCGGCCGTTGGCCGCCGGTTCGTACACGTTTCTGGCCGCGGACGCCCTGTCGATGAAGGTTCGTGAGGGCGGCCGGGTGGTCAAGATCGCGGTGATGGTCGCGACCGGAGTGAACGCCTAGGGCTACCGCGAAATCATTGGGGTACAAACATCTTCGACGGAGTCTGGGCGGGCTGGCTGGCGTTCTTCCGGGACCTGGTCGCGCGTGGCTTGACCGCGGCGGGTCGGGTCGGGCTGGTCACCCCCGACGCCCACACCGGCCTGGTCGAAGTCATCGGCGCCACCCTGCCCCCGAGCTTCCTGGCAACGTTGCCGCACCCACTACGCGGCGAACCTAATGGCGGCCACCCTGTAGGGGAGCTGCCCGTGGGTGAAGACGTTGCTGCATTCGGTGTACGACCAGCCCGACGCCGCTGCGGTGCACGCCCAGTTCGACCGCCTCATGAGGCGGTGGCCAGCAAGCTGCAGGCGGTGACCGAACACCCGGAAGCGGCCCGCACGGACATCCTGGTGTTCACCGCGTTCTCGAAGGAGATCTGGTGGCAAATCTGGTCCAACAATCCCAACAAGCGGCTAAACCGGGAGATCCGCCGCCGCACCAAGGTTGTCGGCATTTTCCCGAACCGCGACGCCGTGATCCGCCTCGTCGGCGCGGTCCTGGCCGAACAACACGACGAGTGGTCGAGATGCGCCGCTACCTCGGCCTGGACACACTCGCCAAAGCCCGCGCCACATCGACAACCACCCCCGCCCGACCAGGATGTGACCACCGACCCCGGCACCATCGGTCAGCTCACAGCCCGACCTGAACCACGAGGGATCACCTCGTACACCGCGCCCCGGACTGGACCCCGACCAGACTGTGGTCGACGTCCAATGGCCCGAGCCACCGTCAGCCCCATCCGGTTCAGTTCGTGCTTGCCGTTCGATCTTGCCCCGACGCCATATTCATGATCAGATGCGAGTCTCCCGGGTTGCGTCGAGAGGTGGATTGTGATGAGGCAGCACCTGAAATCCAGACTCGGACGGCTTGGATCGCTGATCCTTGCCGTACTGGCGGTGGGTACCACTGCAATCGCCGTTCCTGCACACGCCTCCTCGGACACCCCGCTCAGCGATGTGGCTATGGAATCCGCAGCGCTCCAGATGGCTGTCGACTTCAAATTAGATCCCACTGAAGCGCGTCATCGGATCAGCGTTCAGACTGACCTCAGCGGCATCCCCGATGCCGCTGCAAGGTTCCTCGATTCTACCTTTGCCGGTTCATACTTTGACATCTCGGGCGATGGCGCTCTCGTCATCACAGGAACTGACTCAGGCGCGCTAAACAGGTTTTTGGATAACCTTGGAGCGCCCACTAATGTAAGAGCCGAGGAGGTCAAGTTCTCAAGAGACGAGCTGTCAGGATCCATTAGGAAAGCTGCTTTGCAGCTACTCAAAGACCATAGTATTGACGTAATCGCAATGATGGTCAACACGGAATCCAATAGACTCGAAGTGTCCGTAGATGAGAAGCTCGCCCAACAGGTCAAGACGCTAATGGTCGGCATGGCCGAAGAAGTGATTGTAGTAGCAGATAAGCCGCGACTTGCGGATGTATGTAACACCACGTTGGGGGCCCTCGGATGCTCCTCGCCAATGCGTGGCGGGATATATATCATCGGAGCGGGCAGCAGCGCCTGCTCTTCAGGATTCATGGTGCATAGTGCGAGCGATGGACTCCCGTACGTTCTCACAGCTGCACACTGCATCAGGTCGGTCGGTGATACACAGGGATTTTCGGGTATGCGCAACGACGGCTTCACCGCAGGAATCGGATTTGCCCATAACAGATACTATAATGCAACACTCGGTCGAGATAGTGGCATCATCCACGTTACAAATCCGTACTGGGGAAATGGATTGAACTGGACGGTCTATGTAATGTCCGGAACGTATGTGGTGAACGGCGTGACTTACACGACCGGCACAAACCAATCCTACTCGATTGCACCGACGCCTGGAAATTCCGACCAGATCCCGAACACCCCAAGTGGGAAGTATCTGTGCAAGACGGGAACCTCCTCGGGCACAACTTGCGGACCCTATCTTGGCAGCGAAATTGGAACGTTCTACCGCAGGGTGCGCTACAAGGTCTGCAGCGGGGATAGTGGCGCACCCGTCTATATTCAGAATAGAGGATATGGCATCCACTCGGAGTCCGTTCGAGCAGGCGGCTGTACAGATGTATCCAACGCAGGCGAGTATGGCTTGTATGAGGATCTGTACTTCGCCATGGCTGACCTGGGAGTTGTGCTCAACTGAATTTCCCTGACTATGGTGGCAATAGTGGACCGAGTGGCCTAACTCCTTCATGGTTGAACTGCGACGACGCCCAACCTGACCGCAACACGGATGTCCTTCACTCCGACGCCTTGGTCTGTGTCAATGAGGAGTAGCGCGGGAAATAGGCCATCTGCAAAGGGATCTCCGGAACATGAGTGTGGATTCACTTGAAATGTGATTCCTGCTGACTCTTGTGGTTCAAGAGTCAGCTGTTCTTGGCTAGTGTCTTCCTGGGATGTGGTTCCGATCACTCTTGAGGAGTCGTGAGCGCTGAGAATCAATATTGATCCTTGCTGTCCCGTCGTGCGTACCTTTTGTGTCGCATTGAGGATCGTCAAGGATCCTGGATCCGAAGTAGGAGAAACTTCGAGTCCATCGAGAGGTCTCGAGGAGACTGTCCTGGGCTGATCGGTGCACCAATAGATCACCTTCGACGACGGGCCTCCAGACGGCGAATCGGTTGACTTCGGTAAATGTTCCCCGGTCAGGGTGGCTATTTGATCACCCCCTGCCTGCGGGGTCACGAGTTCTCGACTTGCGAGGCTCATCGCCGTGACAATGACGGCAGCTGTCGCCACAGAAGCTGCCGCCATGAGAGCCCAGCCCTTGCGTCGCGTGAACGGTGGTCTCCATCGCGGGTGTGAAGGTTGTTCCGGGGTCTCGGCTGGACTCAGACCGATCTCGAATGCTCGGCTGACCAGCGCTTGCGTCTCTCCGGAAGCTGCTACTTCTTCGTTCATCGTTCGATGACCTCTCTGAGTGAGACGATGGCGCGGGCGAGAGTGCTGCGAATGGTGCTGACCCGGCACCCCAGCAGGTCTGCAATGGTGGTCGTATCGAGGCCGAGGAAGTAGCGCATGCCGAGCGCGATTCGTTGCCTGTCGGGTAGCTTCGCGATCTCGTCCCACAGTTCCTTGGCCTGGGCATCCCGTGCAGTGTGGTCGGCGATCTGAGTGATGGCGAAGACCGAAAGTGACGCAGAGAGATCTCTTTCGCGGTTGAACCGCGCACTGTGTCGTTTGGCCTCGTTAACCACGCACGACAGGTAGTAGGCCTCCGGACTCGCGGGTGTTCCGTTTCGTGCTATCCGGCTCAGATACCGGATCCCTGCTTCCTGGACTGCGTCCAGTGATGCGTTGCCAGAAGCGTCGAACAGCCGCGCCACCCGCTCTGCTTTGCCCGCTGTGCGCGCGAACATCTCCGCGGCCTCGTGCGATGCGCTCTGTCCCACCCTCACATCATGTAGACCTCCGCAAGGGCTCAAACGCTGCATCCGGAACAGTTCGGGACGGATTTTCTTGCCCTGCTGTGCCTTGTCGACGGCGCCGGCCACCGGCAGTATCGCCTCCAGACCTGCGCCCAGCACGATGACACCCCGCTGGTCTCCGCCGAAGACGGCCCGAAAACTGGCCAATATCGACGGTCTCAGGTCCGATTCGGACCAACCGGTGTTGGTGTGCTGCGCGAACATGTGGCTCTCAGTCGACCGGGGCGAGCCTCGCCAAATAGGTACGGGTCGACGACTGTACTGGTCCGGCGACAAACGCAGGATCAGACAGAAGATCCAGAACATCCTCGGGCCGGAGATCAACTGCAGGATCTACCGGTCAGGCAGACCCAGACGACGAAGACGATGATCACGGCGTTGAACGCTGCAAGTCCCAGTCCCACAGTCCACGGGCGCCGATCTGTCCGCGGGGGGACTGCGTCTTCACCGATTCGGGGCTGACGGCTCCGCTGCTCATGGGCCGAAGCGCAGGGTTTGGCGTGTCGACGTCGTTATCGGCGAGTTTGCAATCTTCGCAGTCCCGGGCGCCGGTGGCGCACACTGGACGGGTGACGCTGCCGCCTTTGGTCGAACCCGCTGACGAACTCAGCCGGGACGAGATCGAGCGCTACTCGCGGCACCTGATCATCCCGGACGTCGGGATGATCGGTCAGCGCCGACTGAAGAACGCCAGGGTGCTGGTGATCGGCGCCGGCGGCCTCGGTTCGCCCACCCTGATGTACCTGGCCGCGGCCGGTGTGGGCACCCTGGGCATCATGGATTTCGACACCGTCGATGCGTCCAATCTGCAGCGCCAGGTAATTCATCGCACCGCCGACATCGGCCGTCCGAAGACCGAGTCGGCAGCCGAGACGGTGGCGGCGATCAACCCGCTGGTGACGGTGCGGCAGCACACCGAGCGACTGGACTCCGGCAACGCGCTGGCGGTGATCGCCGACTACGACCTGGTGCTCGACGGTACCGACAACTTCGCCACCCGCTATCTGGTCAACGACGCGTGCGTGCTGGCCGGCAAGCCCTACGTATGGGGATCCATCTTCCGCTTCGAGGGCCAGGCCAGTGTGTTCTGGGCCGAGCACGGCCCGCAGTACCGCGATGTGTACCCCGAACCGCCGCCACCGGGAATGGTGCCCAGCTGCGCGGAAGGCGGGGTGCTGGGCGTGCTCTGCGCGACCATCGGCTCGGTGATGGCGACCGAGGCGGTGAAGTTGATCTGCGGCATCGGGGATCCGCTGCTCGGCCGACTGCTGGTCTACGACGCGCTGGAGATGAGCGTCCGTACGGTGAACGTCCGGCCGGATCCGCAGGGCGCCCCGATCACCGCGCTGATCGACTACGAGCAGTTCTGCGCGGGCCCGCAGCAGGACGCCGGAATCGACGAAGATGTTGCGGCACATACGATCTCGGCGATCACCCTGAAGGCCCGGCTGGACGCAGGGGAGGATCTGGTGGTGATCGACGTGCGCGAACCTGCCGAACAGGCGATCGTGGCGATCAACGGCTCGGTGCTGATTCCGAAGGACGACATCGTTTCCCCCGCCGGTCTGCAGCGGCTTACCGAACTGGCGGCAGATCGCCCGATCGTGCTGCACTGCAAGTCCGGTGGCCGGTCCGCCGAAGCGCTGAAAACCCTGCACCGCGCCGGTTTTCCCGATGCGGTGCAGGTGGGTGGCGGGATTCTGGCCTGGATCGATGAGGTCGATCCGGGCCTCACCCGGTACTGACCCGGCCGGTCAGCAGGCGAAGCCGCCGGTCAGTGCGCTGACCACCTTGATGGCGTTGGTGGTTTGTCTGCCGATGATGCCGGACGGATTGATGCCGCTCCGCTGTTGGAAGCGTTGGACTACCCGCACCTCACTGGCTTGGTAGCTGCCGTTCCGGATGCCGACCGCCGGTGCCCAGGACGGGAATACCTGGGTGAGCCGAAGGATTCCTTCTTCGACGTAACCGGTCCTCTCGGTCCACCGGCCGCCGGGAGCGAGTTGCGGAGCGGGCAATTTCCCCGGCACATACCGATCATTGATGATCAGCGACGACCAGGTCTGGACCCCGACCAGCCCCGATGGGTTGATACCGTTCTTGCGTTGCCATGCCTGCACCGCAGCCTTGGTGACCGACCCGAAGTAGCCGGTGCCGTCCAGCTCGTGGTGTCCCTGCTGGATCAAGGCGGCCTGCAACCCCAGCACATAGCCGTTCTGGTTGCCTTCGTGGAGCGCCGGAAGAGAGTGCGCGAACGCGATCATCTCCGGTGTCCACGTCTTGGTGGTGCCCTGGTCACAGGCGTAGGCGGCCGGACCGGCCCGGCGACGGTGACGGCGGTGATCGATCCTGCGGCGATGGCGGTGGCCGCCACCAATCTGACGAGCTTGTTCAACTGATCCCCCGATCTGAGCGAACGTCCCTGACGGCCGTTCCGTGCCAGTCAGACGTCCGATCGGCTGGTCGGTTGCGTTGCATCGATGCGGTGACGATGCCATGCCGATCTGACGACACGGCACCCAGCTGACCGGGCCGGGGCAGGTCTGGCCGGTAGCGTCCGCACGTGTGAACAGCCCGCCAGCCGACCATGTGCGCGCCGCCTTCGGCGTGGCCAGTGCCGAACCCGAACTGCTGGCCGGCGGTCAAGGGGTGACCTGGAGGTGCGGCGATGTGGTGCTCAATCCGGCGGCCAGTTCCGCCGAAGCTGCGTGGATAGCCAACACCTTCGAACAACTGCGCGTGGACAACGTCCGACTGGCCCGGCCGGTCCGGTCCTCGGACGGCCGATGGGTGGTCGGCGGCTGGACCGCGCAGCGCTACGTCGCCGGTCAGCCCGACGACCGCTACGCCGACATCCTGGCCGCGGCCGATCGACTGCACGCGGCGCTGGCCGGCATCGCCGAACCCCGATTCCTGCGGGATCGCGACGATCTGTACTCGTGGGCGGATCGGCTGGCCTGGGGCGAGATCACCGACGTCGACAACCGGCTCGGCCAGGGGCATGCCGCCACCCTGTTCGCCGAGTTGGCGGCCGGCCGGGCGCCGGTGTCCACCCCGGCCCAGGTGGTGCACGGCGACCTGTTCGGCAATGTGCTGTTCGCCGGATCGGCGCCGCCGGCCATCGTCGACATCACGCCGTACTGGCGACCCGCTTCCTGGGCGGCCGCGGTGATCGTGGTGGATGCAGTCTCCTGGGGCGGGGCCACCACCGATCTGGTGGAGGACTGTGCCGACCGCGACGAGTGGCCGCAGATGCTTCGCCGAGCACTGATGTTCCGGCTCGGAGTCAGCGTCGCGCACCCCCGCTCAACGGCCGAGTCGCTGGTCGAGATCCTTTCCGCTGCAGAGGTTCTGCGGGCCTACCTGGACGGTTAACCGACCGCGGTATCGGTGTCGGAGCTCAGGTCGTCGTCGTCATCGAACCACTCCAGCTGCTCGTCGGGATCCTCGTCCAGCAGGTCGCCGAGAGAGTCCAGCGCCGTCGGCGGTAGCCCGGCGGTCATCAGCTCGCGCAGCAACCAGGCCATCCGGTGATCGGGTCGGGTTTGCAGGCATCGATCGACGGCCACCTGGGCGAGGGCGCCGTCGCCGCAACGGTAGGCGGCCGAGGCCAACACCACGGTGAGATCTTCGGACTCGTCGGCCGGCACCTGGGTGACGGCGCTGATCAGCAACGGCAACCAGCCGGACTGCCGATCCGTCACCACCTGCGCGATGAACAGATCCCGGACGATTACGTCCTGCACCACCAGGCACAGGGTGGCGGCCGTTGCCGGGCCGACCGATCGCTGCCCGGCGATCTGGTCCAGGGCGCGGTCGATCACCCCGACGGACCGATCGATCAGCGTCTGCCGGTCGGCGGCATCGCCGAGCTGGAGCCGGGCGGCCTTCATCTGTTGTCTGGCCCGCCGCAGGTTCGAGGCACGGGGTGGTCGGATGCTTTCGGCGAGCGCGGAGCGGCTCGGCAACACCGCTCGGCCGGCGATGGCGGCAGCAGCCGCCAACTCGGTGACGAATGGATCGTCGGCGTTGGGCACCCCGATCGGCGGCGTCAGCCGGCCGCGTGGGTCGGGTAGGAAGCTCGCGGTGTCGCCGTCGACCACCAGCGCGTCGATCACCGACAGGCCGGCGACCAACATCAGATCGAGCACGGTCGCCACCGCCGACCGGGCATCGGGCGAGCCGGAGAAGGCCAACACTGCCACCGCGTCGCCGTGCCGGCACGACTGCTCGACCAGATAGCTGCCGATCGGCACGACATCGGTCGGGGGCGGCAGATCGACCCGCATCACCGGGCCGAGACGCCGGTTCCGGACGGACAGCACCACCAGAGATTCGGTCGGTCGGAAGCCGAGTAGCAGGGGCACAGCGGCAATCAGACCGGCCGCATCGGTCACCGACACCGTCGGTGAGTTCTCCGTCATCGTCACAGCGAACCGGCCGGGGGCGGTCCAAGGGCGAAGTCATGATCATCTTGTGGAAGAAATGCGGTGAGTGGACAGCTTCGGCCCGTTGTCGCACCCGATCACAGCGTCGACAGACCGCGCACCAGGGTCAACGCCGAGCCGATGACGGCGATCAACACGGTCAACGCTCTGGCCCGGTCGCTGCTGATCCTGGTTACCAGCCGGCCACCGACCACTACCCCGGCGCCGATCGCTGCGGCAATGCACGGCCATACCCACCACGGCGGGAGAGCGTCGAGGTCGGTGGCGCCGAAGACCGCCTTCAGGACGAACGAGCAGACACCGGCGGTCAGGAAGATCGGCTGCACCGTGGCGGTGAAGGATCGCTGTTCCCAGCGGGTCGCCAGACCGTAGACGGCCATCGCCGGGCCGGCCACCCCGGCAGTGGTGTTCATGAAGCCGCCGACCAGCCCGGCGACCATCGCCGGGACCGGCCCGCGGACGGCTCGCGCGTCCCGGAGCAGCAGTGAGGCAGCCAGACCCAGCAGCACCAACGCGCCGACGATCACGTCCAGCCAGGCCGCTCCGACAGCGCGGACCAGCAATGCTCCGGGGATGGCGCCGCAGACGATCAGCGGTCCGATCCAGGCAAACCGCCGCCAATCGACGTCCCGCCAGACCTGGGACAGCACCAGAGCGGAGGACAGGGTGGTACCGACGTTGCCGACACTGATGCCGGCGACCGGACCCAGCAGCAACGACAGGATCGGGGCGGCGACCAGCGCCAACCCCAGGCCCGCGGTGCGCTGCAGCGCGCTGCCGACGAGGAACGCAACAACGATGGTGAGCAGGACACCGGCGCCGATCACCCGCGATGCCGGTAGTCCCGCAGCTTGATCCGGCCGTTGGTCACCGTCACCCCCTCTGCCCGCAACAGCGCAGCCTGTCGGGCGGCCACCTGCGGCGCGAAGCTGCCGTCCGCCCGCAGCACCCGGTACCACGGGGTGTCGTCGTCGGCGAGTTCGGCCAGCACCCGGCCGGCCAGCCGGGCCGAGGGCGAACCGGCCGCCGCTGCCACATCGCCGTAGGTGGACACCCGTCCCGGCGGAATGGCGGCGACGACGTCCAACATCCGGCCGGCCAGATCCATGTCCATCCGGACAGTTTCCATCCCGTCGTATCACCGATCGGCACCCGGCTGGTGTGTGATGTACCCCATGACCGAACCACGCCCCGTGCCGCATGAAGATCCGATCGCTGCCACCCAGCAGTTCCGTCGATTCGTCGAGGAGGATCTGTCCGCTGAGGTCGCCGAAGGACGCCGCAGCCGCAACCGGACGTTGCTGCTGTTGTCGGCGGCCATCGTGCTGGTGGTCGTGATTGTCGTGGTCATCCTGCTGGCGGTGTAGCCGTCAACGATCTGTCGACGCCGTCTGCGGCCGGCGATGCGGTGTCGGCGGCCCGTGATTGCATGCTGCCATGACGTTGACGGCCGGCTCCGACCCCGGCCTCGGGGCTGGGGTCGAACGGACGGCAGCTTCGGCGACCGGCGCGACAGCGGTCCGCTACCGGCTCCGCCGCCCGGCCGCACCACTCGGTCCGCTACAGCCGAGTCCGGATCAGCGACGGGTGATCGACCACGCCGGACGGCGGCTCCGGGTGTTGGCCGGCCCCGGCACCGGCAAGACCGCCACCATCGTCGAGGCGGTGGCCGAACGGGTCGAACGGCGCGGTCTCGATCCGGCCCAGATCCTGGTGCTGACCTTCTCCCGACGGGCCGCTGCCGAGCTCACTGATCGGCTGACCCATCGGCTCGCGGTGACCACCGCCGAACCAGTCGTCCGGACGCTGCATTCTTACGCCTATGCGCTGCTCAAGGCCGAGGCGGCCCGATCCGGCGCGCCGGCGCCGCGGATGCTCGGCGCCGCCGAATCCGACCGGATGGTGGCGGATCTGCTGGCCGGGCACCTGGAGGCCGGAGCCGAGGGTTGGCCGGCTCAGCTACGCCCGGCGTTGTCGTCCAGGGCGTTCGCGGCCGAGCTGCGCGACCTGGTGTTGCGCACCGGCGAACGGGCGCTGTCACCGGCCCGGATCGCCGAACTGGGTCGACGCCATCATCGACCGGAGTGGGCAGCGGCCGCCAGGCTGGCGAAGGAATATCAGCAGGTGGTCGACCTGCGGATGGGCACCACCGGACTGGGAACGGCGTTGGATCAGGCCGAACTGACGTTGTCCGCACTGGAACTGCTGAATCGGGACGAGATCCTGGCCGCTGAGCAGGCTCGGATCCGCCGGGTGTTCGTCGACGAGTACCAGGACGTCGACCCGGCCCAGGCGGCGCTGGTCGAGCGGCTGGCCGCCGGCGCCGACGAACTGGTGGTGGTCGGCGATCCGGACCAGTCGATCTACTCTTTCCGCGGTGCCGACGCCGGCGCGCTGCGCCGGATCGACACCGAACAGACGGTGGCGCTACGGGTCAGTCGCCGGGCCGGTAGCGCATTGCTGGCCGCCACCCGACGGCTGGCGGGCCTGCTGCCCGGCACCGCGGATCATCGAGAACTCGTTGCCGCCGAAGGCATTCCGCCCGGCGCGGTGGAGATCAGGGTGCTGTCGACGGCAGCCAGAGAGGCGGCCTACCTGGCCGACCGATTGCGGCGCGCGCACCTGATCGACAGATCGCCGTGGTCGCAGATGGCGGTGGTGGTCCGGTCACCGGTGAATGCGCTGCCGGCGTTGCGGCGGGCCTTCTCGGTGGCCGGCGTTCCGCTGGTGGTGTCCACCGACGACCGTGGGCCGCTCGGAGATCCGGTGGCCGGAGCACTGGTCTCGTTGTTGGAATGCGGGCTGGATCGTCGGGTGTTGGACGGCGCGCGGGCGCACGAGCTGCTGACGGCGCCGCTCGGCGGCGCCGGCAGCCTGGACGCGCTGTCATTACGACGGCTGCGTCGATCGGTGCGGGTGGCCGCCGCCGGCCCGGGCGATGGTTCCACCGCCGACCTGCTGGCCCTGGTGCTCGACGAGATCGCCGACGGTGGCGAGTCGCCGTTGCTGGCCGGTGCCCAGGACGATGTCGCCGGCACGGTGCGCCGGCTCGGTGGGCTGCTCCGGACCGCCCGTCAGAGTGCCGGTGAGCCGGACGCGGAGACCGCACTGTGGCGGATCTGGTCGGCGACCCAACTGTCGGCAGAGCTGCTGACGGCGGTGGAACGCGGCGGCCGGGCCGGCCAACGCGCCGACGCAGCGCTGGATGCCGTGGTGGGACTGTTCGACCGGGCGGCCGACCTGGCAGCCCGGCTGCCCGGTGCGGGCGTGCGGGCCTTCGTCGATCAGGTGCACGGGGAGCTGTTGCCCGGCGACCCGGGCGGCCGACCGGCCCGCAGCGGCGCAGCGGTCACCGTGGTGTCGGCCCACGCCGCGAAGGGGTTGGAGTGGGACCTGGTCGCGGTGGCCGGGGTGCAGGAAGGCAGTTGGCCGGATCTGCGGACCCGCAGTGGCCTGTTGTCGACCGAGGATCTGCTGGATCGAGCCGCCGGGATCGATCCGGCGATCTCCCGGACACCGATGCTGCTGGCCGACGAACGTCGGCTGTTCTATGTGGCCTGCACCCGGGCTCGTCGGGAGCTGCTGGTCACTGCGGTGTCCGGCGAGGATCGGGCACCCTCCCGGTTCCTGGACGAACTGGCCGGCAGCCGCGGCGACGCTGCGGACATCGAGATCGGGCACGGTTGGCCACAATCCGGCGGCGCCGAACGACGGGCGCTGCACCTGGCCGAACTGGTGGGGGAGCTGCGCCGGGCCGTCACCTCCGGTGCGGTGCAGCCCGAGGTGCGGGCCGAGGCGGCAGAACAGCTGGCTCGGCTGGCCGCCGCCGGCGTTCCGGGAGCGCATCCCGGTCAGTGGTACGCGTTGGCCGGCCTGTCCACCCATGCGCCGGCGGTGGCCGCCGGCGCCGAGGTGTCGGTATCGCCGTCGGCGGTCGAGTCGCTGCAGCAGTGCGCGCTGCGCGGGGTGCTGGAACGTCGAGGGGCACGCGGTCCGATCGGCGATCCGCAGATGATCGGGGTGGTGGTGCATGCTGCCGCGAACGGGCTGGCCCAGGGTCTGCCGGAATCCGACGTGGTCGCCGAGATCGATGAGTTCCTGGCCGGTCAGGAGCAGTTGCCGGACTGGCAGCTGCGCCGGATCCGCCGGGCGGTGGTCGGCATGACGGCAGCGGTCGCCGACTGGTTGCGCCAACTGTCGGCGGACGGTTACCGGACCGCCGGGTCGGAACTGGACGTCGACCTGCCACTGGGCCAGGCTGCTGCTCCGGTGCCGGAGACCGACGGAGTACCGACAGAAGGAGCCAATCCGGTGCGGATGACCGGCCGGATCGACCATCTGGCCCGACTCGAGGACGGCTCGGTGCTGGTCACCGACTTCAAGACCAGCGCATCCATGGTCAGCATCGGCGACGCCAAGGAGAACCTGCAACTGGCGGCCTATCAACTGGCGCTGGCAATGGACGGGGTGCCGGATGTGCAGGGAGAGCCCGCCGGAGCACAACTGCTGTACGTCCGCGGCGGCACCGCCAAGGCGCGCGTGCAGCCGGCGCTGGACCCGGAGCTGGCCGAGCGGACAGCGACCGCGATCAGGGCATCGGCAGGCAGCCTGGCCGGTGCTCGGTTGCTCGCTCAGGAGAACCTGCGGTGCGACCGATGCCCGGTACGGGTCTGTTGCCCGCTGCAGTCCGAGGGCCGGCAGGTGACCAGATGACCAGCACCCGGATTGCCGAGTCCGTCACCGCAGCCGTTGCCGTCCACCAGTTCTCGGCCCATGAGCTGGCCGACGCGCTGAGCCTGCCGAGGCCGACCGACGAACAGAGTGCGGTGATCGAGGCGCCCCTCGGTCCGGCACTGGTGGTGGCCGGCGCCGGCTCCGGCAAGACCGAGACGATGGCGGCCAGGGTGGTCTATCTGGTGGCGAACGGCCTGGTGCTGCCGGAACAGGTGTTGGGGTTGACCTTCACCCGGAAAGCAGCCGGTCAACTGGCCGACCGGATCCGGGCCAGGCTGCGGGCACTTACCCGGATCGACGGGGTGCCCCCGCCGGTCGTGCAGGCGCTGGCCGGGGCCGAAGCCGAGGTCTCCACCTACCACGCCTTCGCCGGCCGGCTGATCGGGGAGTACGGCCCGTTGGTCGGTGTCGAACCGTCTTCCCGGGTACTCACCGCGACGTCGTCCTGGCAACTGGCCCGCCGGCTGGTCGGTCGGTGGGACGACGACCTGGATACCGACCAATCGCCGGACCAGGTCACCGAGACTCTGCTGGCCCTGTCCGGTGGCCTGGCCGACCACTTGCGCCGGCCGGCCGAACTGGCCGACTTCCTCGACGAGCTGGTCTCCCGGATGGCCTCCGCGCCGCCGTCGAAGAACCAGAAGACTGCCGTGCACTCGGCATTGGAAGGGCCGCTGAAGAACTTGCGGCAGCGTCGCTGGGTGCTACCGCTGGTCGATGCCTTCGCCGAGGCCAAACGAGCGGCCGGCGCCGTCGACTTCGCCGATCAGATGCAGTTGGCCGCCGATCTGGTCGGTGCGCACCCGGCAATCGGGGTGGCCCTGCGACAGCGCTGCCGGGTGGTGTTGCTCGATGAATATCAGGACACCGGGCACGCCCAGCGGGTCATTCTGCGGGCGGTGTTCGGTAACGGAACAGCCGACGGTGCCAGGACGCCGGGCCATCCGGTGACCGCCGTCGGCGATCCGGTCCAATCCATCTACACCTGGCGCGGCGCGTCGGCCTCCAACCTGCGCAGGTTCTCCGAGGACTTCCCGACGGCCGGCGGCCGGCCGGCCCCGCGGATGACGCTGCTCACCAGCTTCCGCAACCCGCCGCAGGTACTGCAGCTCGCGAACGCCCTGTCCGAGCCGGTGCGCAGCGACGTCGATGGGCTCCGAGCCAGGCCGGATGCCCCCGACGGCACCGTCCGGTTCGGGCTGATGCCCACCATCGGTGCGGAGAACCGCTGGCTGGCCGGCCGGATCGCCCGGCACTGGCAGCAGGCGGCCGCCGCCGGCGAACCGGCGCCGACCACCGCGGTGCTGATGCGCCGCCGCCGCGAGATGGCCGACCTGGCCGACGCTTTGCGCGAGCAGGGCCTGCCGGTCGAAGTGGTCGGCCTCGGCGGGCTGCTGGATGAACCGGAGGTGGCCGATCTGGTGGCTATGCTGCATCTGTTGGTCGATCCGAACGCAGGGGCGGCGGCATTGCGGATCCTGACTGGTGCCCGTTGGCAACTCGGCGCGGCGGATCTGGCCGCGCTGGCCGCCAGGTCGCGGCAACTGGCCGGCCGGCGACGCCGGGAGGCAGGCACCGACGCTCGGGCAGCCGTCCGGGCTGCGCTGGCCGAGGCGACCGACGGTGCCATCGAATCGGAGGACATTCCCAGCCTGGTCGATGCGATCGCCGACCCCGGTGCCGCTGCCGGGTACTCGCCGGCCGGCCATCGCCGGATTCACCGGCTGGCCGCCGAGCTGCAGAACCTGCGGCGGCGACTCGCCCAGCCGCTGCCCGATCTACTGGCCGATGTGGAACGCACCATCGGGCTGGACGTCGAGGTGGCGCTGGCCGGCCCGGAAGGCAGAGCGCACTTGGACGCCTTCGCCGGCGTGGTGGACGACTTCGCCGCCGTCGGCGGCGGCCTGCCCGAACTGTTGGACTTCCTGACCACGGCCGCGGACCGAGAGGAGGGGCTGACCCCGGGGGAGACCGAAGCCACCAGCGGCCGGGTGCAGATTCTCACCGTGCACGCGGCCAAGGGTCTGGAGTGGGATGTGATCGCCGTCCCGCATCTGTGCACCGGAGTGTTCCCGGCCGGCCGGAAGACCAACTGGCTCTCCGACGCCGCCCAACTGCCACCGGACCTCCGCGGTGACGTCGCCGATGTGCCGGCCCTGTTGCTGCCCGGCAGCGGATCCGGCCTGGTCATCGGCACCGCCGCTGTCGGCGGCACAGCGGACGTCGATCAAGGGGAGCTGGTCAAGGCACTGAAGCAGCACACCACCGATCTCAGACAGTGGCAGCACACCGAGGAACGTCGACTCGCCTACGTCGCCATCACCAGGGCCCGGCGGCACCTGATGTTCTCCGGTCATCACTGGGGGGCCACCGGCGTCAAACCCCGGGGCCCGAGCGACCTGCTCGAGGAGTTGCGAGTCGCGGCGATATCGGCGGGGGTCCCACCGGATCACTGGGCACCATCGCCGGCCGACGGTACGGCGAACCCGAACACCGCCGAGCCGCGTACCGCGTCCTGGCCGCAGGATCCGTTGAGGGACCGGCGGTCCGCCGTCCGGGACGGGGCGGACGCGGTCTCGGCCGCGCTGGTGCGCCGGCAACAGATGGCGGCCGACCAGCTCACCGGCTCCACCGGAGCCGCCGGTGCCGCCGGCGCCGTTGGGTCGGATCGTCCCGCCGGATCCGACCGACCCGCCGAGGAACCCGGCGACGATCCGTACGGCTGGGCCGCGGACGTCAGCACGCTGCTCGCCGAGCGCGCCCGGGGCCGAGCATCGGTGATCGACGTCCAGCTGCCGGGGACCCTGTCGGTGTCGGAGTTGGTCGAGCTGGCCGCCGATCCCGAGTCACTGGCCAGGTTCGTCCGCCGACCGGTTCCGATGCCGCCGGCCCCACAGGCCAGGCGGGGCACCGCGTTCCACCTCTGGCTCGAACATCGGTTCGCCGGCGAAGCGCTGCTGGGACTGGACGAACTGCCCGGCGCCGACGATCGGGACGCTGCCGCCGACGACCGCCTCGAAGTGCTGCAGCAGGCGTACCTGACCTCCGCCTGGGCCGATCGCACGCCGATCAGGGTGGAGGTGCCGTTCGCCAGCAGGGTGGGTGTGATCGGAATCAGGGGCCGGATCGATGCGGTCTTCGCCGACCCCGACGGTGGCTACACGGTGGTCGACTGGAAGACCGGTCGGCGGCCGCCGACCGGCCGGGCGACCTCCGCCGCTGTCCAGTTGGCGGCCTACCGGCTGGCCTGGTCGGAGCTGTCCGGAACGCCGCTGAACCGGGTGCGAGCCGCATTCCATTACGTCGCCGACCGACACACCCTGGCGCCGGTCGATCTGCTCGATGGGGTGGAGCTGGCGGCGCTGATCGACCGGGCGATCGGCGACGATCCGCACACTTAGGCTGGCTGGGTGAGCACTGGATCCCGGCCGTCGGTGGTGCTGCGCGGCCGGCCGTTGCCAACCGACCGGGCGGCGGTCATGGCGATCGTCAATCGCACGCCCGACTCGTTCTTCGACCGGGGCGCCAACTGGGCCCTGCAGACAGCGCTCGAAGCGGTCGATCGGGCGGTGGCCGACGGCGCCGATCTGGTGGACATCGGCGGCGTCAAGGCCGGCGTCGGAGCCCCGGTGGACGTGCCCGAAGAGATTCGGCGGGTGGTGCCGTTCATCGAGCAGGTCCGGGATCGGCACCCGGACCTGGTGATCAGTGTCGACACCTGGCGCGCCGAGGTCGCCGCGGCGGCCTGCCGGGCCGGCGCCGACCTGATCAACGACACCTGGGCCGGCGTCGATGCCGGCCTTGCCGCGGTGGCCGCCGAGTTCGGTGCCGGCATCGTCTGCTCGCACACCGGCGGCGCGGCCCCCCGCACCAATCCGCATCGGGTGGGCTATCTCGACGTGGTGCAGGACGTGATCACCGAGACCACCCGGGCGGCGACGGCCATGGTCTCGGCCGGAGTACCGCGAGCCGGCATCCTGATCGATCCGACGCACGACTTCGGTAAGAACACCCACCATGGGCTGGAACTGCTGGCCGGGACCGGTGAATTGGTCGGCGCCGGCTGGCCAGTGCTGATGGCGCTGTCCCGCAAGGATTTCGTCGGCGAGACGCTGGGCAGTCCGACTCGGACGCTGCCGCCGGAGCAGCGGCTCTACGGAACGCTGGCCGCCACCGCGTTGGCCGCCGCTGCCGGCGCGGCGATATTCCGGGCGCACGACGTGCTGGCCACCCGCCAGGTGCTGGAGATGGTCGCCTCCGTCCAGGGCAGCCGGCCACCATCCCGGGTGCAGCGCGGCGTGATCTGACGCGTTCGACCGGGTCACCACCGATGTCCGGCTCACATGGCACCATCGGGGTGTGATCACCGTCCTGCAGTACCTCGTGATCGCCGCGGCGATCGGCCTGGTGGTGTTCTTCATCGCCGTGCTGGTGTTCGGTCGCGGCGAGCAGATGGCGGCATTGCCCGCACGCACCTCACCGGCCGAGCTGCCCGACCAGGCAGTCGCCGGCAGCGACATCCGCGGTGTCCGGTTCGCCGTCGGCGTGCGGGGCTACCGGATGGGCGATGTCGACTGGACGCTGGACCGAGTGGCCGACGAAATCGAACGACTGCGCGGCGAGGTGCGGCGGCTCGGCGGCGATCCGGACCACATCGACTGGAACGACGACCTGCTGCCGGAGCACCGGCCGGCCAGTCCGGCCGACGGCGACAGCCGGCCCGATCCGCCCGCCGGCCCGGTGGTCGACGCACCCGTTCCGCCGCTGCTGACGAAGCAGCATCAACACTCGCCTGCCCACCAGGAGTCACTGGGTGCCGTCGATACGGATGCCGATCGCGATGCCGATGCGAGCGCCGGCCGCACCGAGTATCACGACGCCCCGGTCGTTCCGCGCAGCTCGTGACAGAGCCGCAGCGATGTGGCTGGGCCACCTCGGCGCCGGAGTACGCCGCGTATCACGACCAGGAGTGGGGCGTCGAACTGCACGGTGACGATGCGCTGTTCGAGCGGATCTGTCTGGAGGCATTCCAGTCGGGGCTGTCCTGGATCACCATCCTGCGCAAGCGACCGACGTTCCGGCGGGCGTTCGCCGGGTTCGCCATCGACGCGGTCGCCGCTTTTGACGACACCGATGTCGACCGTTTGATGAACGATGCCGGGATCGTCCGGAACCGGGCGAAGATCTCGGCCGCGATCAACAACGCCAGGGTGGCTGCCGCACTGCCCGACGGGCTGGATGCGTTGCTCTGGTCGTTCGCACCGGAACCCGGTTCCCGGGCGCGGCCGGCCGACCTCACCGAGGTACCGGCCGCCAGCGCCGAATCGGTCGCGATGGCAAAACAGTTGAAACGACAGGGCTTCTCGTTCGTCGGACCGACCACCGCGTACGCACTGATGCAGGCCACCGGAATGGTCGACGACCACATCGTCAGCTGCTGGCGGGCCGAACGGCGGCCTCCCCGCCGGCGCCGCCGGACGGCAGCGAACTAGGCCGGCGGCTCGTCGTTGGACGCTTGCTCCGCGATCTGCAAGGCATCCGGATCGACCTCGTCGACCGAGACGTCGGTATGCCGATTGGCCTGCGGCGCGACGCCCAGGTCAGCGGCCGGCGCGGCTGCGGTATCAGCGGACGAGTCGCCGCCGGATCCGGTGTTTGCGGCCGGTGTCTGTTCGCCCTGCACCGCTTCATCGGTGCGGTCGTCGTCACCGGCGTGGTCGGTGGCTTCGGCAGTGTTGTCGTCGGTGGGGTCCTCAGCGGCGGTGTCGTCGCTGGTATTGCTGTCGTCCGCCACTGGATCCTCCTGTGCTGCTTTCGGCGTTGACTTCTGGCCCATGTCGATCACCACGACACCGGAGAGCAGATCGATCCGCATCTTGCCCGGATCGGCGTTGCCCTCTTCCTCACGCCGGGAGGCCTTGGCCTTGCGCTCGGCGATCTCGTGTCGCATTCCGGGGTTGAACAGCGCCCCGAGTTCTCCCATTGGACCCACCATCCAAGGTTACGTGACCGCGGCCACTGCGCCGGCCGGATTGAGCCGTGGGCAGTCGATTCAGCGTCCGGTGAACACCGGCGGTCGTTTCGCCACGAAGGCGGCCAACGCCTCGGCATGATCGGCCGAGGTGAAGCACGCCTGCTGGGCCCGGTTCTCGAATTCCAGGGTGCTGCGCAGATCGCCGTCGGAGGCCTGGGCGAAGGACGCCTTCATCCAGGCGTAGGCGCCGGTCGGGCCGGCCGCCAACCGGCCGGCGAGGGTGGCGGCCGCGGCAGCCAGCTGATCGTCGTCGACGACCTGGTCGACCGCGCCCCAGGCCACCGCGGTATCGGCGTCGATCGGCTCGTCGAGCAGCATCACCCGCTTGGCCCGACCGGCCCCGATCAGCCGGGGGAGAGTGAAGGACAACCCGGAGTCGGCCGACAGCCCGACCCTGCTGAACGAGGTCCGCAGCACCGCAGAGCGGGCGGCGATCCGCAGATCGCTGGCCAGTGCCAACCCGGCACCGGCACCGGCGGCCACCCCGTTGATTGCCGCGATCACCGGCTTCGCCATCCCGGTCAGCAACTCGATCATCGGGTTGTAGAACTCGGTCACGGTGTTCCCGACCGCCGCTGAGCCCAGTTGCACGAGGGCCAGATGTTCCTTCAGATCCTGTCCTGCGCAGAACGCCGATCCGGTGCCGGTGATCACCACGGCGCGGACCTCGACATCCGACGAGACGTCCCGTAACCGTTCCAGCAGAGCAGCTTTCATCGTGCTGTCGAAGGAGTTGAAGGCCGCCGGCCGGTTCAGGGTCAGCGTCGCCACACCGGCGTCGGTGGTCATCAGCACGGGTGCATCGGCAGTGGTCATGGACACAGCCTTCCACCGCTGCGATGGTGACGCGTTTCGTGTCCGTGTCTGCGTCATGGGAGAATGAACCGTTCGCGTGAACTGGCGCGATCTCACCAAGCCTTTGAGCTGGCATGTGGAGGGAGTCGAGGATGGCGGCCATGAAGCCCCGCACCGGGGATGGTCCTCTTGAGGTGACGAAGGAGGGTCGCGGAATCGTCATGCGGGTTCCCCTGGAAGGTGGAGGTCGGCTGGTGGTGGAGATCACCGCCGACGAGGCCTCCGCGCTGGGTGACGCCCTGAAGGCTGTCGTCGTCCCCAAGTAATCCCCAGTAATCCCGAGTACGTCGAAGCTGTAGTCCCAGCCGCCCGAGCGCCGGTCGATCGGACCGGACTCGGGCGTTCTGCTGCATCAGATCAAGTGCTGCGTCAGACCGACTGCTGCGTCAGATCAGGGAGCGGTACAACTCGACGGTCTGCTGCGCCACCGCGGTCCAGGAAAATTGGGTCACCGCTCGTAATCGACCGGCGGCACCCCACTGGCCGGCCCGGGCCTGGTCCGCCACCAGGGCGTTGACGGCAACCGCGAGCGTCGCCTCGAAGCCGGGTTCGTCCGCCGCGTCGTAGTGCACCAGTGAGCCCGTCACCCCGTCATCCACCACCTCCGGGATGCCGCCGACATCGCTGGCCACCACCGGCGTTCCGCAGGCCATCGCTTCCAGGTTCACGATGCCCAGCGGTTCGTAGACGCTCGGGCAGCAGAACACCGTCGCCGCCGACAGCACCTGTTTCACCTCATCCAGCGACAGCATCCCGTCCAGCCAGAACACTCCCGGCCTGTTGGCCTGCAATGCGTGCACCGCTTGTTCGGTCTCGGCGGCGATCTCCGGGGTGTCCGGCGCGCCCGCGCACAACACCAGCTGCACGCCGGGGGCGAACTGGTGGGCCGCGGCGATCAGATGCCTGACCCCCTTCTGTCGGGTGATCCGGCCGACGAACGCGACGATCGGCGCCGCCGGGTCCACCCCGCGCGCGGTGAGCACGTCCCGACGGTCGACCGGCGAGTAGATGGCGGTGTCGATGCCGTTGCGGATCACGTGGACATCGGCCGGGTCCAGCTCCGGGTAGCAATCCAGGATGTCGGTCCGCATCCCGTCGGACACCGCGATCACGGCGTCGGCGCCGAGAAAGGCAGTGCGCTCCGCCCAACTCGACAACCGATAACCGCCGCCGAGCTGTTCGGCCTTCCACGGCCGGCGCGGCTCCAACGAATGGGCGGTCAGCACATGCGGGACGTCGTACAGCAGCTTCGCCCAGTGACCGGCCATGTTGGCGTACCAGGTGTGTGAGTGGACCAACTCAACCGTCGGTGGCCCGCCGATCGCCGCTGTCATCGCCAGATCGACGCTCAGCGTGGTCAGCGCCGGATTCGCGCCGGCCAGCTCGGTCGCCGGCCGATGTCCACGCGCGCCGGTCCGGTCCTCGCCGAAGGCATGCACCTCGACATCGATCAGCGTCCGCAGCTCCCGGACCAGGTAGTCGACGTGCACGCCGGCACCGCCGTAGATGTCGGGCGGGAACTCTCGGGTGAGCAGCGCGGTCCGCATGGACGTCATCCTTGCACCCGCCCGGATTCCACCCACCGCGGCTGAGCGACCGGCGACGCACTAGTCTCGCGAAGATGGCGGGCAAGCCCAGAGTTCTCGGAATCGTCCTGGCCGGTGGCGAGGGCAAACGCCTGTGGCCGTTGACAGCCGACCGGGCGAAACCGGCGGTGCCGTTCGGCGGCGGATTCCGGCTGATCGACTTCGTGTTGTCCAATCTGGTCAACGCGGGCTACCTGCGGATCTGTGTGCTGACGCAGTACAAGTCGCACTCGTTGGACCGGCACATCAGCACCACTTGGCGGATGAGCCAGATGCTCGGCAATTACGTCACGCCGGTGCCGGCTCAACAGCGGCTCGGGCCGCGGTGGTACACCGGCAGCGCCGACGCGATCTTCCAGAGTTTGAATCTGGTCTACGACGACGCGCCCGACTACCTCGTGGTGTTCGGCGCCGATCACGTCTACCGGATGGATCCTTCGCAGATGGTCGCCGACCACATCGATTCCGGCGCCGACGTGACGGTCGCCGGGATCCGGGTGCCGCGACACGAGGCCACCGCCTTCGGGGTGATCGACACCGACGCCGGTGGCCGGACCATCACCCAGTTCCTGGAGAAGCCCGCCGACCCGCCGGCCGTCGCCGACGATCCCACCGTCTCCTACGCATCGATGGGAAATTACGTATTCAGCACCGATGCGCTGATCGAGATGCTCAGATCCGATGCGGCGGACGAGAACTCGATGCACGACATGGGCGGCAACATCATCCCGAACTTCGTCGAGAAGGGCAGGGCCAGCGTCTACGACTTCGACCGCAACGAGGTCCCGGGCAGCACCGACCGCGATCGCGGGTACTGGCGGGACGTCGGCACCATCGACTCCTACCGCGATGCGCATCTGGACCTGGTGTCGGTGCATCCGATCTTCAATCTGTACAACGCCGACTGGCCGATCCTGAGCTACATCGCGCCGCTGCCGCCGGCGAAGTTCGTCGAGGACGGCATTGCCCGCGATTCGATGGTCGGATCGGGGACGATCATCTCCGGGGCAGTGGTCGAGAAGTCGGTGCTGTCCAGTGACGTCCGGGCACAGAAGGGCAGCACGATCAGCGGTTCGGTGGTGTTGCCAGGGGTGCGGATCGGCCAGAACGCGGTGGTCCGCAACGCCATCCTGGACAAGAATGTCGTTGTGCCCGACGGGGCGACCATTGGGGTGGACGCGGCTCGCGACGCCGAGCGGTTCACCGTCACCCCGTCCGGCATCACGGTGGTGGGCAAGGGCATCAGGGTGGATGTTTGACCAGTGCTGAGCAGGCCAACGGTCTACTGGGTCGAGACCGGGGTCAGTAGTCCGTGGGCGGTCAGGGCCCGTTCGAGGCCGTCCGCGCCGTCCGCCGGATCGTGCCGTTCGGCCAGCAGCCCGACCGACCGGGCGGCGTCGACGTTGGCCGACAGGTCGTCGATGAACAGCACGTCGTTCGGCCGCAGCGCCAGTTTCCGCAGGATCGCCAGGAAGTACGCCGGATCCGGCTTGGCCACGCCCAGTTCGCAGGAGTAGAACTGCCGGTCGAGATGATCGCCGTAGCGCATCACCTCGCGCATCGTGGCGGCGCGTCGATCATGTTGATTGGTCGCCAGGTGGCAGGGAACTCCTTGTGCCCGAACCCTTCTCACCAGTTCCAGCGCCGCCGGTACGCTGTCGATTTGGTCCCACAGGGTCAGGATGCGTTCGGGGTCGACGTCAATGCCGCGGTCCCGCAGCAGCGTTTCCAGCGCTGTCCGGAACGAGCCGCGGCCGATCATCGGACCCTGTTCCTCGACCTCGATCACCGCAGCCGGAAAATCCGCGCCGCCGATGGCGATCAACGATTCACGCCAGCCGGGTCTGGTCCGCTGCAGCACACCGTCGGCGTCCCAGAGCACCGCAGCAATCGGCATCGGGCGATCAGTGCTCCGGCTTCGGTTTCCGCGGTGGGCATCCCCGGAAGTAACTCACGTCGTACTCGAAGTGCCAGCCCTCGTTGTCGTAGGTGCGGCACAGACCCAACGCGCCCTTGGTGGCCTGCAACCACTGGTAGGCCGCGGCCGGTTGTACATCGATGGCGTTGCCCGTGACGTGCGCCGACTTGTCCGGCTTCAGCACCAGCTGGTCGGCGGCTTGTTTGCCGTACTGCTCGAGGTACTCGTCGTACTGGTCCTGCTGCTGGGCGGTGCTGCGCTTACCGTCGTTCAGACACACGATGATGCCGTCGGCGTTCGCATACTTCTCCACGTTCCGCCACGCGGTGATCACGTCGCTGCGAAGGCCGGTCGGTTGTTCGTCGACGTAGTCGGCGTTGGTGGCGCACTTCGGTCCGGTCACCGGACCAGGTGTGTCGGGGCTCTGCTGAGCGGCGTTCTCGGTCGGGATCTGGTCGGTCGGTAACAGCGAGGTGCCACCCCGAAAACTCTTCGACGATTTTGCGGTGGATTTCGCGGTGGATTTCGCAGTGGTCTGTGCGGTGGATTTCGAGGTCGCCGATGCCGGACCTGAGGTTTTCGTCGAGGACGTCGACGGGGGGACGGGCCTCCTGGTCGGGCGGGGGGTGGCCGGCGGCGCGACCGGAGATCCGATTGTCGTAGGCGCGGCTGCCACCTGGGTGGTCCTCGTCACCACGTCATCGCTGCCGCCGCCGCCGCAGCCGACCAGTGTGAGTGCCAACGCGCAGCCGGCCACCAGGAAGATCGGTCGCCGCATCGTTCGCTGGGTCCGTGCTGCCGTCACGGATTCTTCTTGACGGCAGCCAGCAGTCCGTCACCCAACGGGATCATCACCGACACCAACGATTCGTCGTCCCGAACCGTGCGGCCGGCCTCCCGGATCGCCACCGTGTCGGTGTCCCGCTGGGTCGGATCGGCGACCTTGTCGTGCCACAGCGCGTTGTCGATCACCAGAATGCCGCCGGGTCGCAGCAGCCGGACGGCCTCGGTGATGTACTGGCCGTACTCGCCCTTGGCGGCATCGACGAAGACCAGGTCGTAGGCGGCGTCGGTGAGCCGGGGGAGCACCTCGAGGGCCCGGCCGTTGATCAGCCGGGTGCGGCCGGCCGCGATCCCGGCCTCGGCGAAGGCCTGTTTGGCGGCGCGTTGGTTCTCCGCCTCGACATCGATCGAGGTGAGGATGCCGTCGGTGGTCATCCCGGCCAGCAGCGCCAGCCCGGAAACTCCCGCGCCGGTCCCGATCTCGACGGCAGATTTCGCGGCCACCGCAGCGGCCAGGAAGGTCAGCGCGGTGCCGGCACCGGCACCGATCGGCGTGCAGCCGAGTTCGGAGGCGCGAGCTCGGGCGGCAGAGGCCGACTCGGATTCGGGGACGAAGAACTCGGCGTAGGACCGGCTGTTGGACACCAGCCGACGGTATCGGATCCGATGGGGGTATTTCTCACCCGACTCACAGACAGATGGCGGACAATCGAGTCTCATCAGAGCATTGGGAGGTGCATGTCTGTGCCGGATCGAGGCGCATCCGACCCGGTCGGCTGGACGCCCCCACCGTGGGAGGACATCGTCCGCGACCATGGTGACCGGGTGTATCGGCTCGCCTACCGGTTGGCCGGCAACGCCCACGATGCCGAGGACATCACCCAGGAGACCTTCATCAGGGTGTTCCGTTCGCTGGACAAGTTCCAGCCCGGATCGTTCGAGGGCTGGCTGCACCGGATCGCCACCAACGTATTCCTCGACATGGTGCGGCGGCGCAGCCGGATCCGGATGGAAGCGCTGCCGGACAACACCGATCGGATCGCGGCCCAGACGCTGTCGCCGGAACAGACATTCGACCAGAGCAATCTCGACCCCGACCTGCAGTCGGCGCTAGACGAACTGCCGCCGGAGTTCCGAGCCGCGGTGGTGCTGTGCGACGTCCAGGGGTTGTCTTACGAGGAGATCGGCGCCACCCTGGGAGTGAAGATGGGTACGGTGCGTTCGCGGATCCACCGCGGCCGGCAGGCGCTGCGAGCCGGTATCGAACGTCGCAGAGCCGCCCGCGCGGAGGAATCCGGCGCCGCGCTGCCCCGAGTCCGGCCGACAGATCGGGAGCTGCGGAGATGACGTTCCTCTCGGACGCCTTCGTCGATCACCTGTCCTTCGATGCCGTGGTCGCGTTCGCCGACGGTGAGATGAGTCTGGGCGCCTACCAGCGTGCCGCTGCCCACATCGCCCGGTGCGCCGACTGCGCGGCCGAGGTGGCCGAGCAGACCAGTGCCCGCGAGCTGTTGCGATCGGCCTGCACCCCGCGGATGCCGGGCAGCCTGTTCGACCAGCTCCGTTCGATCCCGGTGGCACTACCGCTGGGCTCGACGCCTGGTGAGCTGTTGGGCGAGGCGAAAAGGACCCGATTCGGCCGTCGGTGAAGGCCGCCGAAAGGCGACAGCCGGCTCGCGGGGTGTCGTAGCCTGCCTAGGGGCCGTCGGCCGCCGGAACGATTCCCGGCGACTGTCCGGGCCCGCACCTGATCACGCCGGAAAGGCTGCGCCTCGATGAGTTCACCGACACCACCGGTCGACCCCGCCTTGTCCGCGGCGTTCGGTCGGCCGGGCCAGGTGGACGGATCATTCGCCCCGCGCTTCTGGCGATCTCCACATCCGCTGCGCAACGGCGAGGTGGTGCCGGAGATGCTGGCCGACGCCTTCGGTCGGCCGGCACCGGATGCCCCCGGTCTGCAGCGGCCGGCCGAAAAGAATCGGTCCGGCGGTGACGGCGAGCCGAGTGACGAGCAGCCGGCAAACCCGTGGCGCGAGCCGGGCAGCGCGGTCGCCCTCGGCGAGCCGGCGCAGGACCGGCCGCCGGTGAACCTGAAGAAGCGCCGGCCGGCAGAGCGATTCACCCTGCGGCAGGCGCTGTTCGAGCGTCGGCTGCGCCCATCGGCGTTGATCGGCATCGCGGTCGGAGCGGTATTGATCGGCGCGATCGGCGGCGGTGTCGGGGCCCTGGTGGGCCGCACCGTGCCACTGGCGAGTACCGACCCCGCGCACCAGATCGCCACTGTCGAATCCGCGATCTCCCGGGAACCCGGTTCGGTTGCCGTGGTGGCCGGTCGGGTGGTGCCGGCCGTGGTCTCGTTGGAGGTCCGCACCGGAGACGTCGGCGACACCGGATCCGGGGTGGTGTTCGACCCGAAGGGCTACATCCTGACAAACAACCACGTGGTGTCGCTGTCAGCCAGCGACAAGAAGGCGGTGCTGACCGTCGTGTTCAACGACGGCAGGGGCACCAGGGTGCCCGGCACCATCGTCGGGCGGGACCCGCAGTCCGACCTGGCGGTGGTCAAGGTCGACGCGGCCAACGTCACCGTCGCCCAGCTGGGCAACTCCGACAAGATCGCGGTGGGCGACCCGGTGATCGCCATCGGCTCCCCGCTGGGGTTGGAGGGCACCGTCACCACCGGCATCGTGTCCGCCCGGAACCGCCCGGTCCGGCTGTCCGGCGAGGGCACCGACACCAGAGCGGTGATCGACGCCCTGCAGACCGACGCGGCCGTCAACCCCGGCAACTCCGGCGGTCCGCTGGTCGACTCGACCGGCGCGGTGATCGGCATCAACACGGCCATCCGCACCCTGGGCGAGAGTTCGGCCAGCGGTTCGATCGGGCTCGGCTTCGCCATCCCGATCAACGACGCCCGGTCCATCGCCGAGGAGATCATCAGAACCGGCAAGGTGGTGCACCCCACCCTCGGGGTGAATGCCCGGTCGGCCACCGACGGCACCACCGACGGCGCCCAGGTGCAGAACGTGCAGGACGGTGGCCCGGCAGCCAAGGCCGGCATCGTCGAGGGTGACGTGATCATCGCCGTGGGCGCCCGTTCGGTCGGCAACGCCGACGAGCTGGTGGTCGCCGTCCAGGAACATCGGGTCGGCGAGACGGTGCCCGTTGCCCTGCTCCGCGACAGCCGCAAGACCACCTTGAATGTGACTTTGGTGGCCGGATAACACTGATGCAGAACCGGCATCGGTAGGGTTCGAGACGTGTTCGGACTGTCGTGGACCCAGATCATGGTGATCGTGGTCATCGGGGTATTCCTGCTCGGCCCGGAACGCATCCCGGTCGCCGTCCAATGGCTGACCAGTTCGCTGCGCAAGGTCCGCACGATGGCCCAGGGCGCCCAGGAGCAATTGCACTCCGAACTGGGTCCGGAGATTGCCGAGATGCGCCGGCAGATCGCCGATCTGCAATCGCTGAAGGAGATGAAGGAGCTCCGCGAACTGCGGGACCTGAATCCGAAGAACCTGATCAGCAAGGGGCTGTTGGGACCGGACATACCGACCACGGCCAAGGGTGGCGTTGCCGGGTTCCTCGGGCTGGACACCAACCTGCTCAATGACCCGAAGCTGGACCCGGACACCAAACCGCAGTCGGCCGGTGGTCCGTCGGAGGTGACGGCGAATGTGGCCGCAGCGGATGCCGATGCGGTGTCGATGACGAAGCCGGATCGGCCGGCGGCGGCCGAGCCGGCGCCGGTGGCCGACCCGTTGCCGGCGGCCGATCCGTTGCCGGCGGCCGATCCGCTGCCGACCCCGGACACCGACCCGTTGCCGGCGGCCGATCCGTTGCCGGCGGCCGATCCGTTGCCGGCCCCGGACACCGACCCGCTGCCGGCGGCCGATCCGCTGCCGACCCCGGACACCGGCGCGACGGCGGCAGCGGCTCCGACTCCGGACGCTGCCCGGGCCGCCGACCCGGTCCCGGCGCAGGCCGACCGACCGCGCTACGACAGCGACGGGACCTGACGGATCGGTCAGCGGTTCGGCGAGATTCCCAGCGACACCCCGGCCAGCGGCCGGGACCTGGCGGCCAGCTCGCCGGCGACCTGCCGGAGCGCCGTCGCGGCCGGCGAGCCGGCGGCGTCCGGCCGTATCACCAGCGGCAGGCCGCTGTCGCCCGCTTCGCGCAGCGCGACATCCAGTGGGATCTGAGCCATCAGCGGCACCGTGGTGCCGGTGATTCGGCTGAGCGAGTCGGCGACGAGCTGCCCGCCGCCGCTGCCGAACAGGTCCAGGGTGCTGCCGTCGGGCAACGTCATCGCCGACATGTTCTCCACCACACCGGCGATCTTCTGCCGGGTCTGCAGCGCAATCGCACCGGCCCGCTCCGCGACCTCGGAAGCGGCGGTCTGCGGCGTGGTCACCACCACGATCTCGGTACTCGGGATCAGTTGCGCCGTCGAAATGGCGATGTCACCGGTGCCCGGCGGCAGGTCGAGCAGCAGCACGTCCAGATCGCCCCAGTAGACGTCAGCCAGGAATTGCTGCAGCGCCCGATGCAGCATCGGTCCGCGCCACACCACCGGGGTGTTCCCGTCGACGAACATGCCGACGCTGATCACCTTCACACCGTGCACCACCGGCGGCAGGATCATGTCGTCGACCCTGGTCGGCTGGGTGGTCACCCCCATCATCCGGGGGATGGAGAAACCGTACACGTCTGCGTCCAGCACCCCGACCGCCAGTCCCTGTTCGGCCAGCGCAGCGGCCAGATTGACGGTCACCGTGGACTTCCCGACGCCGCCCTTTCCGGACGCGATGGCGTACACCCGGGTCCTTGACTCCGGCCGGGCGAACGGAATCTCCCGGGTGGCGCCGCCGCGCAGGTCGGTCTTGAGCTTGGTGCGCTGCTCGTCGGTCATCACCCCGAGTTCCAGCTGCACCTCGGTGACGCCGGGCACGCCGCGGACCGCGGCCGTCACATCCTTGGTGATGGTGTCCCGCAACGGACAGCCGGCGATCGTCAACAGCACCCGCACCGATACGACACAGCCACCGCCGTCGAGGTTCGCGATCGCCACCCGCTCGACCATCCCGAGATCGGTGATCGGCCGGCGGATCTCCGGATCCTTGACGGTGGCCAACGCGGCCAGGATCTGCTCCTCGCTGACGGCGCCGGTTGCGGTTTCGGTAGGCATCGTGAAAATCGGACCCTCTCGGCACGGTTCGGACTGCTTGGGGCGGCTGGTTCTGCTGCGATCGGTGCTGCTGCGACCGGCTCTGCTGTGACCGGCTCCGCTGCGGCGGCGGACCGGGTTCCAGGCTACGTGCCGTTCGCCGAGCTCCTGACTGTGCACGGCGGCCCCGCCCTCCGGTGTGGGACGATCGACAACAGGACGATGATGGACAGATCGTCACCGCAGTCGACCGTCATCGCAGCGAGCCGAACAGCAGGAGGTCCGCATGTCGTCACCGAGGGGGTTCCGGGGAGCCGGCTCCCAGGCCATGCCAACGGTGCCAACGCCGCCCACCGGATTCGCGGTGGCCGCCTACCCGACGTATCTGCAGGCCCAACGCGCGGTAGAACACTTGGCGAAGAGCGATTTCTCCATCCAGGACGTGACCATCGTCGGCTCCGACCTGCAGATGGTGGAGCGGGTGACGGGCAAACTCACCGCCGGCAAGGTGGTCGGTGCGGCCGCCGCTTCCGGCGCCTGGATGGGCCTGTTCGTGGGCATGCTGATGAGCTTCTTCTCGCCGATCCAGGGCGGTGTGTTCCTGCTCATCCTGGTGTCGATCGCGGTGGGTGCGCTGTTCGGCGCGGTCATGGGCTGGCTCGGCTATTCGATGACGAAGGGCCGGCGCGACTTCACCTCGTCCAGCCAGGTGGTGGCCCGGCGATACGACCTGCTGTGTGAACCGCGGACCGCGGAAGCAGCGCGTGGCCTGTTGGCCAAGCTGGAACTGGGCGGCACCAACACGCCCGCTCCGTCCGCCGCCGGCCAGCAACAGCAGTTCTGAGCAGAATCCTCCGCCCGCGTCGCCACGCCGTCACCCTGTCACCCGGGTGTCCTGCCGCGCGGTTCTGCCGCGTTGCCTGATTTCGCGTTGATCATGGTGTGCAGCCCGCAAGAGCCCGCATATTTGTCGGGTTTGTCGTGCAGCACGTCATGATCGCGCCGGAAATCCCGAGACACCTCAGCACTGTGGTCAGGATCCATGACGCGAGATCCGACCCGTCGGGCAACAGAGCGCATTCGTCGGAATACGGCGCGGGTGCTGCCGATCAACTCCGCCGGAGCGATCCTGCTGATGCACGGTTGGGATCCCGCGGTGCCCGACGTGTCGTTCTGGTTCACCATCGGCGGGGCGGCCCAGCCGGGGGAGGATCTGCCGACGGCCGGGGCGCGGGAACTGTGGGAGGAAACCGGAATTGTGCTGCAGCCCCACCAACTCGGGCCGCCGATTGCCCATCATCGGCACGAGTTCGGTTGGGACGGAAAGATTCTGGTGCAGGACGAGACCTACTTCGCAGTGTCGGTCGGCAGCGTCGAGGTGAGCTTCACCGGGATGGAGCAGATCGAGTTGGATACCATCGACCGGGCGGCCTGGTGGACGCCGGACGACCTGGATGCCGACGGCACTGCCGGATTCGATCAACTCACCGATGTGATGCGGTCGGCCATCGAGCTGCTCGGCCACTCATCGCCCGACGTCAGCTTCCGGCATCGGTCGTGAGTGAGCATGCTCGGTGCCCAGATGTGGCGGTGCCGAAGGTGTTGATCATGGTGTGCAGCCCGCGAAATGGTCAATATTTGTCTGTTTTGCCGTGCAGCACGTCATGATCAACTCAATTTTGGCCGGCGCGCCCGTAGTGACAGGCGGGCCGAGTTGTCAGAGCCAGCCGCGTTTGCGCAGGGTCCGGAACAGCAGCACACAGACCGCCACCATCAGCAGCACGATCAACGGGTAGCCGAAGGTCCAGTGCAGCTCGGGCATGAATTCGAAGTTCATCCCGTAGATGCCGGCGATCGCGGTCGGCACCAGGGCGATCGCCGCCCAGGCGGAGATCTTCCGCATGTCCGCGTTCTGTTTGGTGGCCACCGCCGTCAACGACGCCGACACCAGCGCGGTGAGCAGTTCGTCGAACGCCCACACCTGGTCGATCACATGGGTCAGGTGATCATCGACGTCGCGGAAGTAGGCCTGGACCTCCGTAGGCACCCACGGGGCGGCCTCGTCGGCCAGCTTCTGCAACGGGGCATGCAACGGCGCGACCGCACGGCGCAGCTCCATCACCTCACGCTTGAGCAGGTAGATCTGCTCGATCGACACGTGGGACGCCGGATTGAACACCAGCGTCTCCATCTCGTCGATGTCATCCTCGACGGCATCCACGACGGTCAGATAGTTGTCCACCACCCGATCGGCGATGGCGTGCATCACCACGGCCGGTCCCATGGTCAGGTGCTCCGGGTCGTCCTCGAGTTCCCGCCGCAACCCGGCCAGCTCGGAATGCTCTCCGTGGCGGACCGTCAGAATGAAGTCGGAGCCCATGATCATCAGAATCTCGCCGGTCTGGACGATCTCGACGGCGGTGGTGGTCGACTCGTGATCGACGTACTGGACCGTCTTGATGACGAACTGCGAATACCGTTTGTAGCGCTCCAGTTTCGGTCGCTGATGCGCCATCACAGCATCTTCGACCGCCAGCTTGTGCACCCCGAAGACATCGGCCACTTCGGCCATGTCGTCGGCGTTCGGCTCGTACAGTCCGACCCAGACGAAGCCCTTCCCGACTTCCCGGACCTTCGCCAGTGCGGTCGCCGGGTCGACGCAGCCGACCATCCGATTGCCGTCGCAGTAGGCGGCGCAATCGATCATCGCCGAGCTGCGGCCGGCGGCCGCAGCCGGGTCGGCGGTGGCTCCGGCCGAGCGGCGCCCGGAGGGGAACAGTGGCGGCATCGCCGGCAGGTGAGGCACCTCAGTAACGTAGTCGAGATCATGCGGATCGACCTGCACACTCACTCGTCGGCATCGGACGGCACCGACACCCCAGCAGCGCTGATGGCGCTGGCCGCCGCGGCAGGTCTGGATGTGGTGGGGCTGACCGATCACGACACCACCGACGGCTGGGCAGCCGCGGTGGCGGCGCTGCCGGCCGGGCTGACGTTGGTCCGCGGCACCGAGTTCTCCACCAAGGTGCAGCTGCCCGACCGCAGCGTCAGCGTGCACCTGCTCGGCTACCTGTTCGATCCGACCGACCCGGCGATCGTCGCCGAGCACCGGCGACTGGTGCAGGAGCGATTGCACCGTGGGCTGGCCATCGTCGACCTGATGGTGGCCGACGGGATACCGATCAGTCGATCCCAGGTGCTGGAGATCGCCGCCGGCGCGCCGGTCGGCCGACCGCACATCGGCCGGGCGCTGGTCCAGATCGGCCGGGTGTCGTCGGTGACCGAAGCCTTCGACTCCTACTTGGCCGGTCGCGGGTCCTACTACGTACCGAAGGTGGACACCGACCTGCGGACGGCCGTCCGGCTGGTGGTGGCGGCCGGCGGCGCACCGGTGATCGCGCATCCTCGCGGCCGGGGTGAGTACCGGGCCCTCACCTCGGCGTTGATCAAGGACCTCGCCGACATCGGACTGGCCGGCCTCGAGGTGGACCATCCGGATCACGACGCGGCCGGCCGAGCGGAGATCACCGAATTGGCGGATCGGTTCGACCTGGTCGGCACCGGCAGCTCGGACTACCACGGCCACAACAAGACGCTGCAGCTCGGCGAACAGTTGACCCAGGAGAAATCGTTGCTGCAGTTGATCTCTCGGACCAGTGGCGTCAATGCGCCGATCGCGGGCCCGCTGCAATGACCACCAAGCCACTGCCCATTACTACCGACCCGACCTCGGCCACCCCCGGCCGGTGGTTGCGGGCGGTGGAGCTGACGGCCGGCCTGCTCGGCGGTGGTCTGCTGCTGCTCGGTGTCGTCCTGCTGGTGCTGCAGGTGGTTGGGCCGCAGGTGGTGGACGGCGCGGACGGGCCCGGCTGGGGCCGGGTGATCTGTCACCTGCTGGTCGGTGCGGCGGGGGAGGGTGGCCGGGCGGCTCGTCGCCGGCTCCCGCTGCCGGCCCGGGCAGCTGTTGCCGGGGTGACAGTGCTGGCCGTGCTGATGGTGCTGGTCCTCACCTGGTGGTGGTGACCGCCGGCAGCTCGGTCAGCTGTCCAAAGCCGACAGATCGAGCTCGGCGGAGAACTCCGGCGGTCGCTTGTCCAGAAAGGCTCGCACCGCAGAGGAGAAATCGCTGCTGCCGTAGACCTTTCGCATCTCGGCGATGTCGTGTGGATCTCGCCCGTCGGCGAGGTCGGCGAGCACTCGTTTGCTGGCGAGCTGGGTGCCCGGTGCCAGTCCGGCGATCCGCTGCAGCAGCGCCGCGACGACGGAGTCCAGCTCGGCGTCGTCGACCACCTCGACGACTGCTCCGCGGGCATAAACCCGGTCGATGTCGACAAGTCTTGCTGTCAGCAGCATCTCGCGGACCAGCGCGTCACCGAAGACCGCGACGCAGCGCTTGAGTACGGCCGCCGACAGGCCATTGCCCAACGTCGCGGCGATCGGATAGCCCACCCTGGATCCGGTGGTGGCCAGCCGCAGGTCGCAGGCGCTGGCCAGGGCCAGCCCGCCGCCGACCGCCAGTCCCTGGATCACCGCGACGGTCACCTGTGGCAGGTCGGAGATCGCCTGCAGCGCCCGGGCCACGGTGGCCTCGTAGGCCACCCCGTCCTCGCCCGAGGTGAAGGTGGTGAAGTGCGAGATGTCGGCGCCGGCCGCCAATGCCCGGCCGCCGGCACCGCGGAAGCAGACCACCCGGACGGTCGGATCGGTCCGCAGCTGTTCGCCGAGGGTGATCAGCGCGTCGAACATTCCCATGGTCAGGGCGTTCAGCTTGTCCGGCCGGTTCAGCGTGACCGTGCAGATCCGATCGGCCCGGTCGACCAGGATGGCGCCATCGGCGTACTCGATCATTCGATCACCCGACCGGCGAGGAGTCGGTCGATCTCTCGGTCGGTAAAATCGCACTCCAGCAGCAGTTCTCGGCTGTGTTCGCCCACTGCCGGTGCGGGCCGGCCGGGCCAGCGGGTGCCGGCCCGGAACTGCAGCGGCATCCCGAGGACCGGCTGCCGGCCGAGGATCGGGTGGGTGACCTCGCCCACCATCTGCAAGGCCAGCGTGTGCGGATCGGCCAGTGCCTGGCCGACCGATCGGACCGGCGCGGCCGGCACTCCGGCTGCCACCAGCAGTCGCACCCAGTTCTCGGTGTCGTCGGTGATCAACCGGGACTCCAGGGCGTGCGCCAGGGCAGCCCGGTTCAGCAACCGATCGGCGTTGCTGACGAACCGGGGGTCGTCGATCAGCTCGGTCTTCTCCAGCGCAGTGGTCAGCAGTCGCCACAGCTTGTCGTTGTTGGCAGCCAGCACGATGGCGTTGTCCCTGGTCCGCAGCGCTTCGTACGGGGCCAACAGTCGGTGGCCGGAGCCGGTCGGGGTCGGCTCGACCCCGGATGCCCAGTAGGCGGCCGATTCCCAGACCAGCAACGCCAGGCCGGCCTGATACAGACTGGTCCTGACATGGTCGCCGCGTCCGGTCAGATCGCGATTGCGCAGCGCCGCCAGCACCCCGATGGCGGCGAACATCCCGGAGGCCAGATCGGTGATCGGCACGCCGGTCTTCACCGGATCGCCGTCCGGCATGCCGGTGACGCTCAGCAGTCCGGTCATTGCCTGGGCGATGAGATCGAAGCCGGGCCGGCCGGCCAGCTCGTCGGCTTCGTCGGTGGTGCCGAACCCGGTCAATGACACCACCACCAGCCGGGGGTTGATGCTCAGCAGAGTGTCGGCGTCGATGCCGAGCCGGTCGGCCACCCCTGGCCGGAAGTTCTCCAGCAGGACGTCGGCGCTTGTTGCCATCCGATGCAGAACCTGTTGCCCGGTCACCGATTTCAGGTCGATGACGATGCTGCGCTTGTTCCGGTTGACCGCCCGGAAGGCCGGATTGTCACCCGCCCCGGCGCCGACTTCGGTGCCGAAGCTGGTCCGGGCCTGGTCGCCGCCACCGGGGGCTTCGATCTTCAGTACATCGGCGCCGAGATCGGCCAGCAGTTGGGTGCACCACGGGCCGGCCATCACCTGACTCAGGTCCAGCACCCGCACCCCGGCCAACGGAGCAGCGGGCCGGCCGTCCGGCGTCATCGAGCCGTCCACGACCGCAGCAGCGGCAGCACGGCCCGCAGCAACCGGTCGGGTTGTTCGACGGCCGCGGAGTGCGCAGCACCGGGGATCACCACCAGCGTGCTGCCCAGCCGTCGGGCCATCTCAGCCTGCAGGTCCAATCCCCAGGCGTCGTCGGCCTCACCGCTGATCACCGCCACCGCGATGCCGGTGGTCATCAGCGCGTCGGCCAGCTCGGCCACCCGATCGGGTTCGGTCTGCAGCGCGGTGCCCATCCCCAGCAGACCGGCGGCGGACGAGGCCAGGAACCTGCGTCGGTAGAACGCGGCCAGGTCGACCGGACCTGTCGGAGCAGCCGGAGACGGTGAAGCAACCGGCGATACTGCGGCCGGGTCAGCACCGATGGCACCGCGAGCGGCCGCGCGCTGCTGCGACAGGCCTGCCAAGAGTGCGTAGGCAGCCTGGACACCCTGCTTCCTCAGCACCGGTTCGCCGAGCACCAGTGCTTGCCGCCGAGGTCCTACCGGCAGCCGGCCGGGACCCGAGCTCAACAGCACCAGGCCGGCCGGCCGGGCGCCGGCCAGCACCGCGGAGCGGGCCACCAGACCGCCGAAGGAGTGACCGAACAACACCACCGGTGGCGGTAGCGCGGTGATCAAGCCGGCGATGACCCGACCGAGCGGGTCCGGCTGGTAATCCTGTTCGCCGACCGGGCCCGGCGATTCGAACTGGCCCGGCAGATCCACGGCGATGGCCCGGAATCCGTTGTCCGCCAACGGGTCCAGCAGCGGAGCGAAGTCCTCCTTGGATCCGGTGTAGCCCGGTAGCATCAGCACCACCGGCCGTTCGCTACCGCCGGTGTCCAGCGACGCCAGACCGCGGATCTCGACGGTGCCGGCATGGTGCCCGGTCAGTTGCAGCACGCCGGTCACCGGCCGGCCGTCAGCGACACCACTTCGTCACTGCGGAGTTCCACCAGGTGCGCGCCGACCGCCATCACATCCACCCGCGGGGGATTGCCGGCACGGGGCACCGCGACGGTCCGGCTCACCGTGCCCTCGGCGGCCGGCACCACCAGCAGTCCGCCGGCGGTAGGCACCAACAGGTTCGTGCCGATAGCGGTCGGCAGACCGATCGCCTTCGGCAGCGTCCAGCGCAGGGTCGGCGACGCCCGGCCCTCGGTCTTGCTGGTCGGCTCCGCGGTGCTGCCGCCGGTGACCGATCCGCCGAGCAGCGTGCCCGGTCCGACGGTGCTGGTGCTGGTTTCGGAAGTGGTGCTGGAGGTGCTGATCGGCACCGTCACAGTGACCTGCTCGGAGCCGGTGGCGATCAGCCGGTCGCCGACCAGCGCGTACTGCACGTCGGACAGGGTGATCCGCGGCGTCGGGCCGACAGTGGAACCGATGGCAGTGGCCGGGACGTCCACCGGCGTCCGGCCGGCGATCTTGCCGGCGGCGTCGTAGACCAGCACCGCCGGGGTGGGGGCGGCGACCAGGACGGCGACCCGGTCCTTGGTGATGCCGACGATCCTGGCCGCCGTCGAGCCGGTGTCGACGTCCATCAGGTTGTCGGTCTTGTACACGTCGTACTTGTCGTTGTCGTGGGTATTCGGATCGGTCCAGTTCAACACGATCCGGGCATTTTTGCCCTTGGCCGGGCAGTGTTCGATGGTGCCGAACTGGTTGTCCGTGACGGCGGCGTCGGTGAACGTGCAGCCCAGGTGCCGGGTGTTCGACGAGGTCGGGTTCGGCTGGTTGCCGTACTGGAAGGTGCGCAGCAGATCCCAGCGCCAGATCTCCATCCGGTTCGGACCGACCCAGGCGGCGTACGGGCCGCCGTAAATCAGCGAGCCGTCGGGCTGATTGGGTGCGGTGCGTTGGTAGCGGCGTTCACCGGTGCGCGGATCGAGCAGCACCATCTCGCCGCACAGCCCGTCGCGGGCGTAGATCGCCATGATGCCGCGGGCGGCGCCATCGGACTGGGTGGAGAACGGCGGTTGTAGCTCACCGGCGGTGGTGTCGCCGGAACCGATCCGGCACAACTGACGATCCGAGCGGGAGTAACTCCAGCGGACCGCGCCGGTGCCGACGTCCCGGCCGGTCACTGTGTGCTGGTCGCTGGTCACCACCGTGCCGAACGGTGACGCGACCGCCCCGACCGTGGAATCGGTGGCCTGCTGCCAGTCGACCTGGAGCCGCTGCGGCACCGACGTCATCTCCTCGGGTGCCGGACCGGCCGGCGCCACCTGCGAATCGGTGGCCCGGATGTCGCTGGTCAGGTAGACGACAGTGGCGGCGACGATCACCACGACGGCGATCGCGGCAGCGATGATCCGATCACGGCGACGCCGGGTGCGGAAGGTCGACACGCGCGGGACATCGGAGGCGGCCACGGGTGCGAGCCTACTGAAACGACTACGGGCTGACGGCCAGTCCAAGAAGGCGGCCAGCACGGTCAGGTGCTCCGGGGTAGGTGCCGGCGGTGACCACCCTGCGCTACCGAATATCGGGCCGGTGACAACCCGCGCGGCCCTGTCGCCTCCGCCGTCCGGTGCCCTAGCGTGCCGGTCAGGGCGTTCGTCAGCGGCGACGGGGGCACCCGAACCAGGGAGTTGGGGCATGGGGCATCACCGCAAGGGACAGATCATCACCCTCGCGTTGGCAGCAGCACTGGGGATCTCCGGCGCCATCGGGGCAACGCCGGCAGCGGCAGCCGAGGCCGATCCGGTGGTGACCATCGCACCGGGCGTACCCGCCGTCGACCCGCAGCACGTCGCCAACCTGGACGACCTGACCTGGAACGACTACCACCCGACGCCCTACACCGATTGGGCCGATCCGTCGCTGCAGCCGACGATCAAGAAGTGGAAGGCCGCGGTGGTGCTGGTCGACTACCCGGACGAGCCGTTCCAGATCACCCAACCGGCCGGCTCCAACATCTGGGGAAATCCCGGCCCGTCGGCCCACGACATCGCCAGGGCCGATGTGCCGAAGTTCTACACCGACCTGCTCAACACCCCGTCCGATATCAACAACGGGCACACCATCAACCAGTACTGGATGGAGGACACCGCCGGCCGGTACGGCGTGCAGCTGGTGCCGTTCGGCCCGTACAAGATGCCGAAGAAGTCCTACCAGTACCACTACGGCTCGTTCGCCAACGGCGGCTCGGATCCGACCACCAAGTGCCCGGTGGTGTTGTCCTGCAACGGAAATTTCCGGGCCGACGCGTTGGCCGCCTGGAAGGCCGACACCGGTGCGGCCGATCCGCTGGCCGACTACGACAACGTGTTCTACGTCGGCGCCGGAGAGGACCAGTCCTCGTCCTGGCTGGAGTTCGGGCAGATGAAGTTCGCCACCCCGCAGGACGTCCCCGACGCCTACGGGCCGCCGCAGGAATGGAAGGACGCGGTCAAGGCGCAGACCGGACAGGACGCGCCGAACTGGTCACCGACCCGATACGTGCCCTGGACTGCCTGGGCATCCGGTGCATCGATGTGGCCCAATGCCTCCGGCAACACCTCCATCGAGTCCGAGAGTTCCGGTGCCGCGGTCTATGCCCACGAGTTCAGCCACAACCTGAAAATCGGCGACAACTACGGCAACCCCTATGCCACCGATCCGAAACGTGACCAGTCGGGTGCTTGGGACATGCTCAGCCGCGGATCGTTCAACGGACCCGGCGGGCCGCACCAGCGGTACAAGGTGCCGGCCGTCACCGGGGCGGTGATGGGCGCCCAGCACATGTTGCGGGACAAGATCTTCCTGAAGACCGTCGATGAGTCGGCGGTGCTGACGGTGAAGCGGTCGGAGCTGGCGGTCGGCGGTATCGCGCTGACCAAGGTGACGGCCAGGGAGGTGCAGCCGGCCGGCAGCAAGTCTGGGGTCAACGTGGTGATGGACGGCGGCGACATGTCGACCTGTGAGTCGCAGGGCGCCTCCGGCGACAAGGCCTGGATGTGCGACGGCGGCGGATTCGACAACTACACCCTCGAGGTGGTCGACCAGATGGGTTCGGATTCGTTCACCGCCGACAACGGTGTGCTACTGGCCAAGACGAAGGACACCAGGTCGCCGAACAAATGGGTGATCGACGCCAATCCGCAGGACATCGATCTGGTGGACTACCACTTGGCCGACGGCACCGCGGTGAAGATGACCCGCGGCGACCACCGGCAGCTCAACGACGCGTTGTTCAAGGCCGGCACCGGATCAGGGTCGGAGTTCGAGTACCTCGACGCCGCGAACAAGCTGCAGTTCTACGTGCTCAACTCTGACCGGGATGCCGATGGGGTGCTCTCCTACGACCTGGCGGTGCGCTCCACTGCCGGCACCGGTCCGCAGCTCCGCGGCACCCAGGTGGGCAGGGCCGCCATCGATGGCGTCACGCCGGGCCAGGTGGCCAGCTGCACCTTCCCGTTGAAGAACACCGGCAAACCGGGATCCGATCCGCGGTTCACCGCGGACGTGTACCGGATCACCGGCACGGCATCGGGACGGGGCTGGAGCGTAGCGCTACCGCAACAGGTGGTCGCGCTGCACGCCGGCGCCACCACCGACGTGGTTGCCTACGCGGTGCGCGACCGGAACCGGCCGCTGGTCACCAACGCCAGCACGCTGACGGTGAAAGCCCGGTCCGAGTCCGATCCGACCAAGTCGGCCACCCTCACCTGTGCGGTGAGGGTGCAGGACACCGCCAAGTAACGGCGCTCAGCCGTTGCCGCCGGCCGCCTGGCGACCCTCGGACGAGGAGTCGCCGGCCGGCCGGCCGCTGTTCTGCTGCTCGCCGGTCTGACCATTACCCGGACCGCCGCGGGTCCGGCGACGGCGGCGGCGGGCCGGCCGCTCGGACACCGGTCCGTCGGCGCCGCGGCCGTCCGGGTTGTCCGTGCGGGCCGGCGCGGAGCCGCGGGCCGGCTGCTCACGGTTCGGCCGGGCGCGACCCGACTGGTCGCGGCCCGCCTGACCACCCCTGGCCTGGCCGTGCCCCGTCTGACCGTGTCCGGTTTGGCCGCGACCACCCTTGGCTCGGCCCTTGCCGCCGGTCTCGCCGAGATCCTCGACCACCTCGGCGTCCAGGCCGGCCCTGGTCTGCTTGGCCCGGGGTAGTCGACCGGTGAGGTCGTCCGGGATGTCCAGATCGCTGCGCAGCCCCGGTGAGTTGGAATAGGTCTCCGCCGGCTCTGCATGATTCAGACTCAGTGCGTCGTTGATCAGCTTCCAGCGGGGCAGGTCGTCCCAGTCGACCAGGGTGACGGCCATCCCGGTCTTGCCGGCCCTACCGGTCCGGCCGATCCGGTGCACATACGTCTTCTCGTCCTCCGGGCACTGGTAGTTGACCACGTGGGTGACGTCCTCGACATCGATGCCGCGGGCTGCCACATCGGTGGCCACCAGCACGTCGACCTTGCCCGCCCGGAAGGCGCGCAGCGCCTGCTCGCGGGCGCCCTGGCCCAGATCACCGTGCACGGCGGCAGCGGCGAATCCGCGGTCGGCCAACTCGTCGGCAACTTTCTGCGCGGTCCGCTTGGTCCGGGTGAACACCATGGTCAGACCGCGACCGCGGGCCTGCAGTACTCGGCTGAGCAATTCCACCTTGTCCATCGCGTGCGCCCGATAGACGAACTGGGTGGTGGTGAGGTGGGTCTGGCCCTCATCGGGCATCTCGGCCCTGATGTGCAGCGGCTGGGTCATGAAGGAGCGGGCCAGGGTGATGATCGGGCCGGGCATGGTCGCCGAGAACAACATCGTCTGCTTGACGTCCGGCACCATGGCGAGCACCCGCTCGATGTCCGGCAGGAAACCGAGGTCCAACATCTCGTCCGCCTCGTCCAGCACCAGGATCTTCGCCGCGCCGAGCACCAGGGTGCCGGACTTGGCCAGGTCGAGGAGCCGGCCGGGGGTGCCGACCACCACGTCGACGCCGCCCTGCAAGGCGGCGACCTGTGGCTCGTAGGCACGGCCGCCGTAAACGGCCGTCACGGTCAGACCGACGAACTTCGCGGCGTCGTGCAGATCCCGGGTGACCTGCACGCACAGCTCACGGGTCGGCACCATCACCAGGGCGCGGGGTGCCCGGCCCTTCTGCCGGGCGGTGCCGGCTTCGGCCGCATCGTCTTCGGCGGCCAGTCGGTGCAGCAGCGGGACCCCGAAGCCCAGCGTCTTGCCCATGCCGGTGCGGGCCTGGCCGATCAGATCGGAGCCGACCAGCGCGACCGGCAGAGTGAGGGCCTGGATGGCGAAGGTGTGCTCGATGCCGGCCTGGGTCAGCGCCTGGACGATCCGCGGGTCCACCTGCAGATCGGCGAAGGTCGGGGTCTGCTCGCTGACCGGGGCATCGCCGGCCAGCGGATGCGACTCGGCCAGATCCTCCGGTGCCAACCCCTCTTCGGCGGCCTCGGCGGTGATCGCGTCGGAATCGGGCGCCGGCTCGTGGGTGGTGGTATCCGCGGTTTCCGTGGTGGGGGCGCTGTCGGCCGGTGTTTCCCGGGCAGCGGTGGGCTCGTTCATCTAGTGCCTTCCTCGGCGGTTCGCGCGCGAGGCCGGTCCGATCAGGATGTGGCGGCGGGTTCGGAATCCGGGGAAGAGATCTCCGCGAAAGCCCGCAGGGTGCGTCGCGCGCACATTGACGGCAGCGCCTGGTGGCACCGCCTCATCAGCCATTCTACGGCCTGGAACTAGTCTTCATGGCGAGCCGGGAACACGGCGGGTCTGGAGGCACATCCATGTCGGACGCTGGGACGGACACCCACACGGCCGCTGTCAGCACGCCGGTGGCCGGGGTCATCGACCTGATCGGGGTATTGGCCTACGGTGAATTGTCCGCTTTCGATCGGATGGCTGCGGATGCTCGGTATGCCCCGACGCTGTCCGGCCGGATCGCCCTGGCCCAGATGGCGGCGGCCGAGATGGGTCATTTCCAGTTGCTCGCCGGCTACCTCCATTCCCACGACGTGCCGGTCGAGCAGGCCATGCAGCCGTTTGCCCGCCCGTTCGACGACTTCCACGATTCGACCGCCCCGCACTCCTGGTTGGAGTCGCTGGTGAAGGCGCACGTCGGTGACGGACTGGCCGCCGATTTCTATCGCGAGATCGCTGAATGGCTGGACCCGGCGAGCCGGGATCTGGTCTTCAGCGTGCTGGGCGACACCGGCCATTCGGCCTTCGCGGTCCGCGAGGTGCGGCGGGCCTGTCAGAGTGACCCGCGGCTGTCCGGTCCACTGGCGCTGTGGGGCCGGCGACTGCTCGGCGAGGCATTGACCCAGGCCCAGTACGTGATCGCCGAGCGGGAGTCGCTGGCCGAGCTGATCATCTCCGGATCCGGGGACCTGGCCGGTATCGCTGCGTTGTTCCGACGGTTGCAGATGGGTCACGGCGAGCGGATGAAATCGCTCGGTCTGGCCTGATCGGTGCGGCCCGGTCCGGATCAGTCGGCGATCTGACCGGCCAGCTCGGCGCCGGCCCTGGTGAGCCAGTGCGTGGTGTGCTGCATTGCCTGCGCGCCGGAACCGGCCAGCACAGACAGCTCCACCGTCCGCTCGATCCGATCCGGTGGCTCGGCTCCGAGCTGTCCGGTAACCAGCAGAAAGCGTTGTCGTGCAACGGATTCCAGCAGATGCCCGACGACCTTTCCGGTGGTCGATTGGCCGTCGAACCGGCCCTCTCCGGTGATCAGCAGGTCGGCGCCGGCCAGCGCCGCCGGTAGTCCGGTGATCTCACCGATCCGCCGGGCACCCGCCGCCAGGTCGGCGCTCCACAGGGTGGCCAGCCCGAAGGCGGTGCCACCGGCGGCCCCCGCGCCGGACTGGTCGGGATGGCCGCCGATCACCGCGGCCAGCCGGGTCAGGGCAGCATCCAGCGCCTCCACATCGTCGGCACCGGCGCCCTTCTGCGGTCCGAAGACGGCTGCGGCACCGCGCCGGCCGAGCAGCGGCGCGGTGACATCGGTGAGCACCTCGACCCCGCCGCCGGGCGGCGGAGTCAGCGCCGCCAGATCGACGGTGGCCAGCCGGCTCAGCGACCCACCGCCGGCCGGCAATGGCCGACCGTCGGCGTCCAGGAATCGGGCACCCAAGGCCGACAGTGCACCGGTACCGCCGTCGGTGGCCGCGCTGCCGCCGACAGTGGCGACGATCCGCCGCACCCGGGGGTTTTCGGTGGCCGCCGCCAACAACTCGCCGAAACCGCGGGTCTGGGCGCCCAGCGGATCGGGGATCTCCATCTGCGGCAGTCCGGAGGCGGCAGCGAGTTCGACGATGGCGGTGCCATCGGTCAACAGCAGCCAACCCGCGCTCACCGGCCGACCATCGGGACCCGTTGCGGCGCAGGGAATCTCCTCGGCGTCGGGGTCGGTAGCCCGGATGGCGGCTGCGCTGCCCTCGCCGCCGTCGGCCAGCGGCAGGACGATGACCGTGTCCTGCGGACGGATCGAGGTCCAACCGGCAGCCAACGCAATGGCCACGTCGGTCGCCGAGGCCGTGCCCTTGAACGAATCCGGGGCGATCAGGATGCGCATCGGAGGGCGATCAGACGCTGTCGAGGTCGACGGCGACCGGAGTGCGGGCCGCCACCATCGCGCGGGCCTCCGCAGACAGCCCGTCGACGCCGATCAGCCTCGGCAGTAGATCGGAGTGGGTGGTGAAGGCCCGGAAGGCCACCTGGACAGTGACGCGATGAGCCGGTCGATCCAGCACCGCGATGGGGTCGCCGGCCCGCACCTCCCCGGGTTGCAGCACCCGCAGATAGGTTCCAGAACAAGCAGTGTCGATGAACCTGCGGATCCAGCCCCGCTCGCCGAGAAATCCGGCGAAGGTGCGGCAGGGGATCCGCGGATCGCTGACCTGCAACACCAGCTCCGCCCCGATCCGCCACGTCTCGCCGACCACCGCCTGGGACAGGTCGATCCCGGTGGTGGTGAGGTTCTCGCCGAAACCGCCGTTACCGAGGACTCTGCCCAGCTCCTGTTGCCAGCGGTCCAGATCTTCCCGGGCGTAGGCATAGACGGCCTGATCGTCACCGCCGTGATGGCGCCGGTCGCAGACGGCATCGCCGGCCAGTCCGCTCCCGCCGGATCCCTTGGGGCCGGGCGCGGCGACCCACACCGAGCCTTCGGTCGGCTGTTTGTCGATGCCGGTGAACCGTGCCGACGAATGGTCGGTGGCAGTGGCGACACCGAGATTCACCGACAGCACGCGTGGCAGCGGCGGGGTATTCATGTCGGGCATGGGATCACGGTACGACGGCATCCAGTTCGACCTCGACCAACCACCGCGGGTCCAGCAGCCCGGCCACCACCAGCATGGTGCTCGCCGGCCGGACCTCGCCGAACGCCTCACGGTGGGCGCGGCCGGCGGCGTCGGCATGGATCGCGTCGACCAGGTACTGCCGGGTCCGGATCACCTGATCCGGCCGGCCACCCAGTTCGGCCAGCGCGGTGAGGGCGATCTCCCAGCAGCGGCGGGCCTGGACCAACGGGTCGGGATCGACCCGGTCGTCCGGCCAGACCGGCGCGGTGCCGGACACCGCGATCGTGTTGCCCTGCCGGACTGCGCGGCTGAAGCCGATGCGATCTTCGAACGGTGAGCCCGAGCGGGCGGATTGACGATTCATCCGGACAGTGTGCTCGGCGGTGGTCCGGCCGGCAGCGCTGGCCCGGCAGGTTTCTACCCTGAACCGATGACCGTCTTTCGCAAGGATCGGCCGGATGCGCCCGCCGGGTTCTTCGAGTTCGAGGCAGCCGGGCTGCGCTGGCTGGCCGAGGCGGAACACCGCGGCGGTGCACAGATCGTCGGGATACTCGATGTCTGCTGCACCTTCATCGAGCTGCAGCGGCTGGCGGACGGTCCGGCGTCGGCAGCCGCCGCCGAGAACTTCGGCCGCGCTCTTGCCGTCACCCACGCAGCCGGCGCCGATGCCTTCGGCAGCCCGCCGGACGGCTGGACCGGACCCGGCTGGATCGGCCGACAGCGGCAATCGATGGACCCGACACCGACCTGGGGGATGTTCTACGCCGAGCAACGGGTGCGACCGTTCGTCCGACGAGCCCGCGACAACGGCCAGCTGGACCCGACCGGGGCGCAGCTGCTGGATCGTCTGTCCGATCGGATCGCGGCCGGCGAGTTCGACGACGGTGCACCGCCGGCTCGACTGCACGGCGACCTGTGGGCCGGAAACGTGCAGTTCACCGACCGGGGCGTGGTGCTGATCGACCCGGCCGCCCATGGCGGGCATGGCCAGACCGATCTGGCCATGCTGGAGTTGTTCGGCTGCCCGCAGCTGCCGCGCATCCAGCGGGCCTATCAGGAGGTGGCCGGCCTGCCCGCCGACTGGCCGGAGCGGACCGCGCTGCACCAGTTGCACCCGGTGGCCGTGCACGCGGTGTCGCACGGACCGTCCTATGCCGGTCGGCTGGTCTCGTTGGCCGAGCGGTATCGCTGATCCGGCACGATCGGTCCGAATTGCCGTGCCGAACCCGAGGAACCGCCGTGCCGTACCGGGAAGTGGTGGCCCGCCGGCCGATGCGGTGGCACGATCACCAGGGTGACCGATCCCCAACAGTTCCGTGTCGGTAATAACGAGCGCGACGCCGCCCTGACGGCATTGGGCAACCACATGCGGGCCGGCCGACTGTCACCGGACGAATACTCGACCAGGGCGTCGCAGGCCACCAATGCCGTCACCAGGACGGATCTGGACGTGCTGTTCACCGACCTTCCCGGCGGCGGCGTGATCCAGCCCGCCAGCTCGGCCGGGGTGTCCGGCTACCCGGCGGCCGCCCCGGCCTATCCGGCAGCGGACGACAGTGTCGGCGCCTCGACGGAGCAGCCGGCTGGGACGCCGCCGGCGGCTCGCGACACTGGTGTCAACTGGCTGGCGATCGCCGGCCCGGCGTCCCTGGTGCTGTTCTTCGTCTGTGGCTTCCTCTTCCACGGATTCGGGTGGTCGTGGTTGTTCTTCCTGCTGCCGGGTCTGCTGGCCGCCGGCGCTCGCGGCCGGCGGTAGGTCGAGGGGGCCGCCGTGGCACGAATGACCGGAGCAGCGCGGAAGGCACTCGGCCTGACCCTGATCGTGGCCGTACTGCTCGCCCTGCTCGGTATCAATCGGCTCAGCGGACGCGACGTGGTGGGCCAGCCGGTGGCCGAACCCCAGTGGCCGCCACCGCCGGCCGGTAGCTGCCTGCTGCACAGCGACGATTTCCACGCATCGCTGGTGCCCTGCACCGAACCGCATACCGCCGAAGTGCTCCGCAGCTGGCCGGCTCGGGACCTGCCTCGCACCTCCGGCGCCGGCTGGCGGCAGAGTTGCCCGACCGGAATGACGATGCCGGTCGAGCAGTCGGTAGATGCCACCGATTGGTCCAGGACGGAGACCATCGTCGCCACCACGGTGCTGCGCGGCGGCGGACCGGTGATCGGCTGGGCCGCCTGTTCGGTCACCGCCTCGTTGCCTTTCCGCCCCGACCGGTCGCTGCGTTATACCGGATCGCTGATCGCCGTTCCGGGTGGGCGCCCGGCGGCAACCGTCGGGACCTGCCTGACCGCCACCGGCGACCCCATCGACTGCACCTCGCCGCACCGGACCGAACGAATCGGTGAGTTCCTGCCGATCGCGACCCCGCGACCGGATCGGTCCTGCGCCGCCTTCGCCCGTGCGGTGATAGGCTCCGAAACCGCCTTCAGCACCGCCGTTGCCCTGGTGGCCCGGGAGACCGTGGGATCGGTGAGCCGGTGGGTGATCGATACCGACGCCGGCGAGTTGATCAATCAGATCAACTGTGACGTGCGGGCGCCGGCCGGCCATCAGTTGGTCGGCTCGGTGGTCGGGCTGGCCGACCGGCCGATCCCGTTCGGATGAGCTGAGATGGTCGACAACGCAACACCGCACCGGCTGATCGGCATCTCGCTGCTGGTGGCTACCGCCGTCGCGCTGCTGGTCGTCAACCGGTTCAGTGGACGCGATGTGCCCGGACAGGCGATCGGCCTGCCGCCGATCCCGCCGCCGGCGGCGGGCGCCTGCCTGATCCGGGCCGACGTCCGCGCGCCGGTCGAAGTGCCCTGCACCGATCCGCACACCGCAGAGGTGATCCAGAGTTGGAACGTCAGTCGGCGGATCGGAGCCAAGTCCGGCTGCCCACCCGGTGGCGTCACATCCGGCGTCTTCGCCTTCGGCGACAACTGGGAGCCGGCCACCCCGAGCATGGCGATCAACACCATCTGGTTCGGCGGTCCGATCGGCTGGGCGGCCTGCGTGAGGATGCCTGTGATGGAGAAGAACCAGAACACCCCGCTGCGCTATTTCGGCACGCTGACCGACGTCGGGTCGGACACCGAGCGGGCCGCGATCGTCGGCATGTGTTTCGCGGGCCGGATCACCGACGAGCTGGGCAGCGATGCCTACCCGGACCAGGTCGACTGCACCGATCCGCACGCCACCCAACGGCTCGGGATCTTCCTGCCGACCAGGCAGCACGGTGAACCCGGCCAGAGCTGCCAGCAATTCGCCGAACAGACCGTCGGTCCGGCCGCCGGTGGCAGCGGTCTGCAGATCATCGAGCACACCGACCGGTCCAAGGGATCGTTCGACGTCAGTGCCGAGCAGCAGACGATCTTCGCCATCACCTGTGACGTGCAGACCGCGCCGGGTCGTCAACTGGTCGGTTCAGTCGTCGGGCTGGGCGACGGGCCCATCCCATTTCGGTGAGCTGACATGACGGACATCCGCGACGACGGACCGCTGACGACCAGCGGAGGGTTCGACCGCCGGCTCATCGGCAGTTGGCTGATCGTGCTGACCGCGGTGGCCCTGTTGCTGGTCAGCAGGATCAGCGGCCGCGACATCGACGGCGCCGCAACCACAGTCCCGCCGCTGCCGGTTCCCGCCGCCGGGTCCTGCCTGGTGCAGGAGCCACCGGCTACCGCCGGGCAGCCGGTGGCCGCCGACCCGGTGCCGTGTGCGGCCGCCCATACCGCTGAGGTGCAGGCGAGTTGGGCGGCGAACGATCCGGCCGCGCCCGAGCAGGATCAATGCCCGGTGGCCGAGTTCCAGTACGCCGACACCGCGAACGAGATCTGGTCGGCGCCGACCCTGGTGTACAGCTCCGTCCTGCTCCGGGTCGGCGGCCCGATCGGCTGGGTGGCCTGCGTGACGATGCCCGCCTCGGACCTGAAGGCGGCGTCCGGTCAGTCCGCGCATCCACTGCGCTGGACCGGTCCGGTGGCCGGCTTCGCCGACGTGTCGAAGCGGCCGATCCAACTGCGGGCCTGTTACCTGGCCGCGGTGGCCGACCGGCTGCAGGTCGCCCGGGCCGACTGTCGCACCGCGCATGCCAGCGAGCGGCTCGGTAACCGCTACGTCAGCGATCCACGGGGGATCCAGCAGAGCTGCGCCCAGCTCGCCCACCGGTTGGTCGGATCCGACCGACCCTTTGCCGACGGTGCGCTCGTGGCCGTCGCCGAACCGGACAACACCGTCAACCCGTCCGGGCACGACTACTACTGCTCGATCGTCTCCGGTACCTCTCGGCCACTGGTCGATTCGGTGATGGGCCTGGGCGATGCGCCGGTCCCGTTCGGCTGACGTGGGACAATGGCACCGCCATGACTGCTGATCCCACCGCTGCCGGTACCGCGCAGCGCATTCCGCTGCCGCTGGTCTTCGCAGCCCCCCGCCGCGGGAAGCCGCCGACGCACCTGACCGACCTGAATTCCGCTCAGCGCAAGGAAGCTGTCCGGCAGGCCGGTCAACCGGCGTTCCGGGCCGACCAGCTGGCCCGCCACTACTACGGCGGGCTGACCCGCACCGCTGAGGAGATGACGGATCTGCCGACCGCCGGCCGGCAGTCGTTCGTCGACGCACTGCTGCCCGAGCTGCTCACTGAGGTCCGGTCCATCGCCTGCGACGACGGCTCCACCCGCAAGACGCTGTGGCGGGCCCACGACGGCACGCTGATCGAATCGGTGTTGATGCGCTACCCGGACCGGATCACCCTGTGCGTGTCCAGCCAGGCCGGCTGCGGGATGGCCTGCCCGTTCTGCGCCACCGGCCAGGGCGGCCTGCAGCGGAACCTGTCGGCCGGCGAGATCGTCGAGCAGGTCCGGCTGGCCGCGGCGGCGGCCCGCGACGGCGCCCTCGGCGAGCCCGGGCGACTGTCCAACATCGTGTTCATGGGGATGGGGGAGCCGCTGGCGAACTACCAGCGGGTGTTGTCCGCGGTCCGACAGATCACTGCGCCGAACCCGCACGGCCTGGGCATCTCGGCGCGTTCGGTGACCGTCTCAACGGTCGGTCTGGTCCCGGCCATCGACAAGCTGACGGCCGAGAAACTCCAGGTGCGGCTGGCCGTGTCGCTGCACTGCCCGGATGACGAACTGCGGGACACCCTGGTCCCGGTCAACGACCGATGGAAGATCGGCGAGGTGCTGCAGGCGGCCCGGCGCTATGCCGACGCCACCGGCCGCCGGGTCTCCATCGAGTACGCGCTGATCCGCGACATCAACGACCAGCCGTGGCGGGCCGACCAACTCGGCATCCTGCTGCGCGAACAGCTGGGACAACTGGTGCACGTCAATTTGATACCGCTCAACCCGACACCCGGCTCGGAGTGGGACGCCTCGCCGCGAGGCGTCCAGGACGAATTCGTCCGCCGGGTACGGGCCCAGGGTGTCGCCTGCACCGTCCGCGACACCAGAGGTCAGGAGATCGCCGCGGCCTGTGGTCAACTGGCCGCCGCCGAGGGCTGAGCCTGGCAGGATCGTGGGTCAGGCCCCGACCCGAAGGAGCGTTGTGACTTCATCTGCTGCACCCGCCGAGCTCGTCAAAGGCCAGAATGCGCCGATCAGCTCCGGATCCGTCCAGGTCACCGTCGAGGTCCAGGCGCCGACCGACCTGTCGGCGTTGTTGGTCACCGGCTGCGGGAAGGTCCGTTCCGATGCCGACTTCGTGTTCTTCAATCAGCCGGACGGTCCCGGCGTGCGCTGCGTCAAGGACGGCTCGACCTGGCGGCTGATGGTCGAACTGGCCCAGATCCCGGCCGAGATCGACACCGTCCGGGCGGTGGTGAACCTGGAGACAGCGGGTCAGCGATTCGGTCAGATCGCCGCGCCGGTGGCTCGGATCGCCGATGCTGCCGGTCAGCCGATCGCCTCCTACCAGGTTGTCGGATTGGACCAGGAATCCATCATGGTGGCGGTCGAGTTGTACCGTCGCGCCGCCGAGTGGAAGGTCCGCGCCGTCGGCCAGGGATATTCCGGTGGACTGGCCGACCTGATCAGTGATCACGGTGTCTCGGTCGACGACGCCGGATCGCAGCCACCTGCAACCCCGCCGGCCCCAGCAGCCCCGCCGGCCCCAGCAGCCCCGCCGGCCCCAGCAGCCCCGCCGGCGCCATCCGAGCCGGACACCGGCGGTGCATTCGGTCATCTACAGCCGTCACCGCCTGCAGTCGTCCCGCCGTCGCAACCGGCCGGCGGCTTCGCGCCACCCCCGGCCGCCCGACCGGCAGCGGGATTCCCGCCACCGCCTGGGTTTCCGCCGCCGGCCCAGCCCGGATTCCCGCCGCCGCAAGGGTTTCCGCCGCCGCAGCAAGGACAACAGAGCCCGCCCACCGGGTTCCCACCACCGCATTCACCGGGGTATCCGCCGCCAGCCGGCCAGGGCAGCCCACCGCAGGGCTTTCCGCCGCCCACCGGTCAACCGGCCGGGGCGCCACCGGCCGGCAATCCGGAGGAGGCCGGCCTCAGTCCGAACCGGCCGGTCAGTCTGCAGAAGGGACAGCGGGTCTCGCTGCGCAAGGAAGCCGGCGGCGACCTGACGATGGTCCGGATGGGACTTGGCTGGGACCCGATCAAGAAACGCGGAATGTTCGGCAACCGGGACATCGACATCGACCTGGACGCCTCCGCGGTGATGTTCGCCGACCACCAGGTCGCCGACATCGCCTTCTACAACAGCCTGCAGTCCAAGGACGGCGCGGTACAGCACCAGGGCGACAACCGCACCGGGATGGGCGACGGCGACGACGAGACCCTGCTGATCGACCTGACCAGGGTGGCCGCCCACATCACCTCGATCGTGCTGGTCGTCACATCCTACGAAGGCCAGACCTTCGAGCAGGTGCAGAACGCGTTCTGCCGGCTGCTGGACCACAGCAGCGGCGCCGAACTCGCCCGCTACACGCTCACCGGTGGGATGCCGTTCACCGGCATGGTGATGGCCAAGCTGTACCGCGACGGTGCCGGCTGGAAGATGCAGGCGATCGGCGAGGGCATCAACGCCAAGACGCCGTCCGAGGCATTCCCGCAGATCCCGCGGTTCCTGTAGCCGCATGACCGGCAGGGATCTCGTCCCCGGCGAGAACGCGCCGCTGACCACGGACCTGGTGCAACTGACCGTCACCCCGTCCTCGGTGCCGTTGGTGATGGTGCTGCTGACCGTCGACGACCGGGTGCACGGCACGACCGGCCCGGCCGGTCACTCGGGAGTGGTCCCGGTGGCCGGTTCACCGGGGCCGGTGACGCTGTCGGCACTCGACCCGGCCGTCGATCGGTGCTTGCTGGTCGGGCACGGATCCGGAGCCGGCACGGCGGCCGTGCAAGTGGCGGACGGCATCGATCTGCTGCGGTTCAGCCCGGCTGCTGCGGTGCCGGGAACGGCGGTGGTGCTGGTCGAGTTCTACCGCCGCGGCGCCGGCTGGAAGGTGCGGGCGATCGGGCAGGGCTATCCGGGTGGTCTGCCGGAGTTGGGCCGGGTGCACGGCGCCGAACTGCCGCCGATGTCCGGCCTCGGGTCGGCGCCATCGCCGGATCCCGACAGCGACCGGAGTCCGGCCGACCGAGTACTCCGGCATGTCTTCGGGGTGTGGGAGGACGCCGCCCGCAGTGCCCTCACCTTCGCCGAGTCGGTGCGGTTCGCCGAATCCGGCCGGGACGCCGCGCTGGAGCAATTGGTCGCCGATGTCGCCGGACGGTCGTCGGACCACCCGGCCCGGCAGGCGGCCGATCAGAAGTACCGGTCGGTGATCGACGCGGCGTCGCAGCGTCGGCTGGCCGATCTCGATCAACTGGCCACCGAACTCGCCGAGTTGGAAGCCGGCTTCCCGGCACCGCTGGCCCGCTGGGACGCGCCGGCCTGGCAACGACCGATCCCGGGCGAGGCGACCGGGATCTTCCGGGTCGGCGAGATATCCCGGCCGGACAGTCGACTGCTGAAGATCCCGATGGTGCAGGCGCTGGGCGTGCCCGGCGGCATCTGCCTGATCACCCCCGGCAACCTGATCGAGCAGTCCACGGTCACCATGCTGCACCGCGTCTTCGCGGCAGCACCCGCCGGCCGGAGCGCGCAGGTGGTGGCCGTCGACAATCAACTCGCCGGCATTCTCGGCCTGCCGGCCGCATCCGGCTCCGGCCAGCGAGCCGAGCGGCTGGCAGCGATCGCCCTGCAGGTCGACCTGTGCTCAATGGCCGCAGAGAGCGGCAACATGCCGCCAGTCGCCGGATTGCCCAGCGTGCTGGTGGTGCCCTGGCAGCCGATCGACTTCACCGAGGAGGAGGCCGGCCAGCTGGACACCATCGCCGTCGGCGGCCCGCAGTTCGGTCTGCAGGTGGTCTACGTCGGCGATCAGCAGGAGTTCGGCCGGACCCGCCTGCGATTCGAACCGCGTTATCTACCAACGGTTTCCGCGCATGCGCAGGATCCATGGACCGGACAGGTCTGGGATTTCCAACCGGACGCCGGTGCGCCCGACCCGGCGCTGGCACAGCGGTTGCGGGATCGGATGGGTCTGTCGGGCTGATGTTCCGGTGTACCGAGGTGAGTCCATCGGGCGACATCAGTGTCGCTCGGCAGTCACCGCCAGAGCTTCGATCCGCTCGACCTGGCTCACCGACAGGTGACCGATGACGCGGCCTGCACTCAAGATACGTCGGCATCCGCCGGTCTCCAGCACGATGTACTCGGCGGGGAACGAGCCGTAGAGACTCTCCGGTGGCAGTGGTGCGCGGGGGACCACCGCCAATTCATGGGCGGCTGGGCACCGCTGTTGCGCAGGCGCGATACCCGCACCCAGGATGTCGTCGAGAAGGGGACCGTCGATGGCGCCGTAGCGGCCCAGCGCGCCACTCGCGGTGCTGAAATTGCAGACCGTCAGATCCGTCGACAGGAGAATACGTGGCGAGCCGACCACTGTGTGGTCGTACTCTGCGCCGAACGGAATGGAGAACCTGGCCGGACAACCTGCAGTAGCTGCATCGGACGACAGCAATCGCTGCACCGGAACCAGGATTCGTTCCGAATCCGGAATCGCCTGTAGTGCAGCGTTGACCATCGGATGCAGACCTCCACAGGGGCGGTGGCTCCGTGGAAGCACGGCGGTGGCACGAGTTGTCGACGATCCCGATCGGAACGTCACGTCGATCGCCGGTTCGGCGTATTGCCCAGGACACGAATAGGTCCCCGTCGCGGTGGGATCCGCGGGGATATCGGGCTGGGTCAACGCCACCAGCAACTGATCGCGGGCCGGGCCGGTTGGTCGTCGGACCACCTGCGCACTCCAGATCCCGTTTGAGATGACGGCGGCGTACGAAGGCCAGTCTGCGGCTAATTGGCCGCAGACCTGGATGGCGACGATCTGTCCAGCAGCCACGGGCATCGAACCGGCTGGTGGTGAGACATTCGCAGGCGCCGGGGGAACGGTCCGGTCGGGTATCGGAGCATCGGCCGGGAAGGGACATCCGGTCGTTCGCCCGCCGCTGTCCGGAACCAGGTGCAGCAGAGCGGGCGTCGTTGATTGCTGGTGAGTCTGGATCGGCGTCGGCATGGTTGGTGTGGTGCCGACGGCCCGGTTGTCGGTGTTCGCGTTGGACCGCGGATCCGACGTGGACGGCACCAGCGGTGAAGGTCCATTCACCGCACCGGACCGGACGGATCCGGCGGATATCGATGAGAACGACGAGAGGGCGGTCGCGTCAAGGGTCTGCGGTGAAGGCGGATCGCATCCGGTGAGCACGAACGCCATCACGGTGCTCGCCACCGGCAAGCATCGGCTCTTCGCCCAGTTCGACCACATCGCGCACCTCGAATCCGCCGTGTCTGATCCAGGACGGGGCAACGGGCGAAGGAGGTTGCAGCGGGGCCAAGGTTCTGCTGATACGGCTGCAGATCGGTCTGATGGCCGGCGGGGACCTATGGTCGGCGGCGGCGTTCCGTGCGGGCCGCGGCCTCTCGGGCGCCCAGCCAGATGATCAGCGTCACCCCGGTGGTCACCAGGTACCAGTCCTCGACGTGGCTGACGTGGTTGCCGAACAGCATCAGGAACATCACCGCGGTGAAGATCGTCAGCAGCACCTTCGAGCCGCGGGAGGCGAACAGCTTCCACTGGCCGTGCCAGCCCCAGTCCTCGCTGGGAGCGTCGGGGTTGTACCGGAGCACGGCATGCCGGGCCGGTTCGACCTCGCCGTGACCGCCGGCCGCTACCGCACCAGCGTGCTTCTCCAGGGAAGTCCCGGCCATCTGCCACCTCCAGAACCATTCGTGCTACCGACGATGCCGTGACGTCGGCGCCGATCGAACCGTCATTTTCGCACGCCGGGCGCCCGATGCACCGACCGGCCCGCGCGTTCACCGGGTCTGCACATGTTCACCCCGTAGGGTCGGATTCGGCGGTGCGACGTGATCACCTCCGATACGGCTCGGCGAACGTCCGCCGGTCGTTCGGCAGACGATTTCGGCGCACCTCTCGCCTCAGATGGCCTGTGGTGTGCGATGCGGCAACGTCGTAGCTGACGTGTTCGTAGAACTCGCGGAGAGCAGACAAACCCTTGACGACGATGTTGGCACCGACCGATACCCGGCCCAGACCCAGCACCGACTACTCCGAGCTGGCCGGGGCGATCGCCGAGCGAGGACTGTTGGAGCGCCGGTACGGGTACTACGCGCTGAAGATCGGCGGGGTGGTGCTGGCGTTCGCCGGGGTGTGGGTGGCCTTTGCGTTCATCGGGGATTCCTGGGCCCAGCTCGCCGTTGCCGCTCTGCTCGGTCTGGTGCTGACCCACCTGGCGTTCCTGTCCCACGACGCAGCGCACCGGCAGATCTTCCGGTCAGGAAAGGCCAACGACTGGGCGGCGCGACTGCTCGGCAGCCTGCTGTCCGGGATGAGCATAAGCTGGTGGGTGAGCAAGCACACCAAGCATCACGCGAATCCGAACCAGATCAACAAGGACCCGGACATCGAGCCGACGGTGGTGGTGTTCTATCCGGAGCCGGATCGCCGGCGGAGCCGGATCGGCGCCTTCATGATGGCTCGTCAGGGCTGGTGGTTCTTCCCGATCCTGACGGTCGAGGGTCTGAACCTGCACGCCCAGTCGATGATGGCGCTGCTCGCCCGCAAACCGGTGAAACGCCGCTGGACCGAGCTGAGCATGCTGGCGATCCGGTGGGGTGTCTACCTGACGGCGTTGTTCCTGCTGCTGTCGCCGGGAACGGCCGTCGCCTTCCTCGGCGTCCAGCTGATCGTGTTCGGCGTCTACATGGGGTGCACCTTCGCTCCCAGCCACAAGGGCATGCCGGTGATTCCCGCCGATGCCAAGCTCGACTTCTTCCGGCGGCAGGTGCTGACCTCTCGCAACATCACCGGTCCGAAGTTCATGACGTTCGCCATGGGCGGACTCAACTATCAGGTCGAGCATCACCTGTTCCCCAGCATGCCGCGACCGAACCTGCGACACGCCCGCGAACTGATCATGCCGTTCTGCGCGGAGCGGGCCGTGCCGTACACCGAGACCTCGCTCCTGGCGGCCTACCGGATCGTCGTGCGGTACCTGAACAAGGTCGGATTGTCGGCCCGTGACCCGTTCCAGTGTCCGATGGTCTCGGCGATGCGCACCGGCGGCTGACGCGGCCGGCACCGCACCACCGACCCGGCGCTGCCGCTTGCAGGATGGACAATGGTCCGGTGTCCGCTGAACAACCACGTCGGGTCATCGTCCTGGGCAGCACCGGCTCGGTGGGGACCCAGGCGCTGGAGCTGATCGCCGATCACCCGGATCGGTTCACCCTGGTCGGCCTGTCGGCCGGCGGGTCCCGGCCGGAGTTGCTGGCCGAACAGGCCGCCAGGTTCCCCGGAGTACCGGTCGCCACCGGCGTCGGCGGCGCTGTCGGCCTGATCGACACCGTCGACACCGATGTGGTACTCAACGCGATCACCGGGTCGGTCGGCCTGACGCCGACACTGGCCGCGCTGGCCACCGGCCGGACGCTGGCGCTGGCGAACAAGGAATCCTTGGTCGCCGGCAGCCACCTGGTGTTGGCCGCCGCCGCCCCCGGTCAACTGGTGCCGGTGGATTCCGAGCACAGTGCGTTGGCCCAGTGCCTACGCAGCGGCACCGCCGACGAGGTGGCCAGGCTGGTGATCACCGCCTCCGGCGGGCCGTTCCGCGGCCGTAGCGCCGCCCAGTTGGCCGATATCACCGTCGCCGACGCGCTGGCCCACCCGACTTGGGCGATGGGGCCGGTGATCACCGTCAACTCCGCCACCCTGGTCAACAAGGGCCTGGAGCTGATCGAGGCGCATCTGCTGTTCGGGATCCCGTACGAGAAGATCGATGTGGTGGCCCACCCACAGTCGATCATCCATTCGATGGTCACCTTCGTGGACGGCGCCACCATCGCTCAGGCCGGCCCGCCGGACATGAAGCTGCCAATTGCTCTGGGGCTGGCCTGGCCGGATCGGGTCCCCGGCGTGGCACGGGCCTGCGACTTCGGATCGCCCACCGCGTGGACCTTTGAACCGATCGATCACCAGACCTTCCCGGCCGTACAGATGGCGCGCCGGGCCGGCATCGCCGGCGGACTGGTGCCGGCCTGCTACAACGCCGCCAACGAGGTGGCGGTGGGGGCCTTCCGCAGCGGATTGCTCACATTTCCCGGTATTTCCGACACCCTGGCAGGCATCCTGGACGAGGCGACCGGAGAATTCGTCGATGCTCCCAGGGATGTCAGCGACGTGCTGTCTGCCGAGGAGTGGGCCCGTGGCCGGGCCACCGAGTTGATCGGACGAGGAGCAGAGCGCTGATGTGGATGGCCGTCGGGATCGTGCTGTTCGCGATCGGTCTGTTGTTTTCGATCGCCTGGCACGAACTCGGCCATCTGACCTTCGCCAAGTTGTTCAACGTGCGGGTTTCCCAGTACATGGTCGGCTTCGGCAAGACATTGTGGTCCAAGCAGTCCGGTGAGACCGAGTACGGGATCAAGGCCGTTCCCCTGGGCGGTTACATCCGGATGATCGGGATGGTGCCGCCGGATGCCCGAGGGAGGCAACGGATCACCACCACGGCGCTGGGGCCGGCCGGCTTCTTCCGGCAGATCATCGAGGACTCCCGGGCCGGCGACCGGGTGCAGGTGATCGAGACCGACGAGGGTCGGCAGTTCTACCAGTTGCATCCGGCCAAGCGGATCATCATCATGCTGGCCGGTCCGGTGATGAACCTGATCTTCGCCGTCGTGCTGTTCGCGATCGTGATGATGGGCGTCGGGGTGCCCACCCTGAACACCACCGTCTCCTCGGTCAGCGCCTGCGTGGTACCGGCATCGGCGTCGCCCGCCGACCAGCAGAAGTCCGCCTGCCCGCGGTCGCAGTGGACGCCGGCCAGGGTGATCGGTCTACAGGCCGGCGACCGGATCACCGAGTTCGGCGGCGCGACCATCAGCGACTGGGACCAACTCACCGAACTGATCAGAGCAGCCGCCGGCAACACCGTGTCGATCACCGTCGACCGCGGCGGGCAGTTCGTCACCCAGTCGGTGTCCATCGTGCGGACCGAGCGGCCGGTGGTGGACGACAGTGGACAACAGGTCGGCACCGTGCAGGCCGGGTTCCTCGGCATCGGGCCGCAGCAGCCGTACGTCACCCAGTCCTTCGGCGCGGCTGTCGGCCGGACCGGCCAGTTCATCGGTGCCGCCGCCCACGCCGTCGTCGGAATCCCGGCGCGCATCCCGGCGCTGTGGGACAGCATCTTCAACGGCGCGCAGCGGGGCGCCGACTCGCCGGTGGGGGTGGTGGGGGCCGGCCGGCTGTCCGGCGAGATCCTGTCGCTGAACACCGAGGCGAAGGACAAGCTCGCGCTGTTCCTGACCCTGTTGGCCGGATTCAACATGAGCCTGTTCCTGCTGAACCTGCTGCCGCTACTGCCGTTGGACGGCGGGCACATCTTCGGCGCGATCATCGAATGGATCAAGCGCGGCTGGGCCGCGGTGCGGCGCCGGCCCCGGCCGGCGCCGTTCGACGTGGCGAAACTGATGCCTGTGGCCTATGTGGTGGCATTGTTGTTCATAGGGTTGACAGTGCTGACCCTGATCGCCGACGTGGTCAACCCGGTCAAGCTCTTCTGAACGAGGACACAACATGAGCAGCAGCTCGCCCGTCACCGCCGGCACCACCAGCGGTGCCGGCAGTGTGAGTCTCGGCCTACCGAGCATGCCCGCCGACCGGGAGGTGCCGATCCTGGCCCCGCGCCGACCGACCCGTCAGATGATGGTCGGCAGTGTCGGTGTCGGTAGCGACCATCCGGTTTCCGTGCAGTCGATGGCCACCACCGTCACCGCCGACGTCAACGCCACCCTGCAGCAGATTGCCGAACTGACGGCGTCCGGTTGCCAGATCGTTCGGGTGGCGGTGCCGACCAACGACGACGCAGCCGCCCTAAGAGAAATCGTCGAGCACTCGCAGATCCCGGTGATCGCCGACATCCACTTCCAGCCCAAGTACGTCTTCGCCGCCATCGACGCCGGCTGCGCCGCGGTCCGGGTGAACCCGGGCAACATCCGCCAGTTCGACGATCAGGTCAAGCAGATCGCCCAGGCGGCCAAGGACCGCGGCACCCCGATCCGGATCGGGGTGAACGCCGGCTCGCTGGACAAGCGGCTGTTGGAGAAGTACGGCAAGGCGACGCCGGAGGCGCTGGTCGAGTCCGCGTTGTGGGAGTGCTCGCTGTTCGAGGAGCACGACTACCGGGACATCAAGATCTCGGTCAAGCACAACGACCCGGTGATCATGGTGCGCGCCTACGAGCTGCTGGCGCAGCAGTGCGACTATCCGCTGCATCTCGGCGTCACCGAGGCCGGCCCGGCGTTTCAGGGCACCATCAAGTCCGCGGTGGCCTTCGGTGCGCTGCTGGCCAAGGGGATCGGCGACACCATTCGGGTGTCGCTGTCGGCGCCGCCGGTGGAAGAGGTGAAGGTCGGCCTGCAAATCCTTGAGTCGCTGAACCTGCGGGAACGAGGCCTGGAGATCGTGTCCTGTCCGTCCTGTGGCCGGGCCCAGGTGGATGTCTACAAGCTCGCCAACGAGGTGACGGCCGGGCTCGAGGGCCTGGACGTCCCGCTCCGGGTAGCGGTGATGGGCTGCGTGGTGAACGGACCGGGGGAGGCCAGGGAGGCCGACCTCGGGGTGGCCTCCGGCAACGGCAAGGGGCAGATCTTCGTCAAGGGCGAAGTGGTCCGGACCGTTCCGGAGTCGCAGATCGTCGAAACCCTGATCGACGAGGCGATGCGGATCGCCGAGACCATGCGGGCCGACGGTGTGCTCTCCGGCGAACCATCGGTGACCACGGTCTGATCGGCGGGGCGGATCATGATGTTCAGACCGTGCTGATCAGCCGTCTCGGGCCGCGTGCCCTCGGTGCCGCCCATCACGACCAGGTGGCCGAAGTGTTGGCCGCCGACCCGGTCGCCGGTTGTCTGGTCGCGGAACGGTTCGAGAACGGTGGGATGGACAGCGCCACTCTCGGTGGCCAGTTCTGGGGCGTGTCCGGCGGTCGGGAGGCGATGGCCTTCGTCGGCAGCAACCTGATCCCGCTGGCCGGTGACCCGGCAGCGTTGCGGCGGTTGGCGCGCACCCTGCGCCGACGGCGCCGGACGGTGGCATCGCTGGTCGGCCCGGCCGCCCAGGTGCTGCCGATGTGGCAGCACCTGGAACAGCGATGGGGTCCGGCCAGGGAGATCCGACCCGATCAACCGCTGCTGGCCTGCCGACGGGCCCCATTGATCGCCCCCGACGATCGGGTGCAGCAGGTTCCGGCACAGTTGATCGACCGCTACCTGCCGGCCGCGGTGGCGATGTTCACCGAAGAGGTCGGCGTCGATCCGCGGCGCGGTGATCACGGCGCCGGCTATCGGGCCAGGGTGGCCGACCTGATGGTGCGGGGCCTGGCCTTCGGCTCGTTCGTCGGCGATCGGCTGGTGTTCAAGGCCGAGATCGGCGCGCTGTCGTCGCGGGCGGCGATGATCCAGGGAGTGTGGGTCGACCCGGAGTTCCGCGGTCGCGGATTAGCCGCGCCGGGGCTGGCAGCGGTGGTGCGGCACGTTCAGCAGCAACTCGGCCGGATCCCCAGCCTGTACGTCAACCTGCACAACCATCCGGCCCGGGCGGCCTACCAGCGGGTCGGATTCGAGCAGGTCGGCACCTTCGCGTCAGTGCTTTTCTGATCGATCGCCCCGGGGACCCTTCGCAAGGATCCTTTCGAAAGATGTGTGTTGACAACAACCGTTTCGAAAGGCATACTTGGCAACATACATTGCGAAAGCAGCGTTGCGAAGCGGAGAGGGTGCTGACATGGAACCGCAAGGAATCGTCGAGTTGGCTCGGCTGGATCATCACGAACGGCTGCAGCACAGCGCCGCTCGCGCACCGCACGCCGGTTCACCGGGTGTCGGCCGGGCCCCGAGGTCGATACGCAGTCGGTGCGGAGCGGTACTGGTGCGCTGGGGAAATCGGCTGTCCGCCGGTCCCGGCGTCCCGGCGCCCCGTCGGTTGACCGTCACAGCGGTCCGATGACGGTGCAGGATGTCCGGATGAGCACCGACCCGTCCGGCCCCGAACCCGGCGGACCGTCCGGCCCGGATTCCACTCCCGACGGGAGGTCGACCATCGCGACGACCGCGCCGGTCAGACGCACCCTCACCGACGCCAGGGAGATCAGAGCGTTGGCCCATCCGGTGCGCGTCGCGCTGCTGGACGCACTGCGCCGGGAAGGTTCGCTGACCGCCACCGAGGCCGGTGATCTGCTGGACGAGAGCCCGGCGAACTGTTCATTCCACCTGCGCACGCTGGCCAAGTACGGCTACGTCGAGGAGGCTCCGGGCGGAACCGGCCGGCAGCGGCCGTGGCGCCGGGCCATCAAGGGCCTCAACTACGAGCTGGACAATCCGGAGGCCGAGACCAGTGCGGCGGCCCACGAGCTGTCGAGGCATTTCCGCAGTCAGATCGAGCACCAGCAGGACGTCTGGGACAACACCTGGTCGACCTATCCCAAACCGTGGCGCGACGCCTCCTTCAATTTCCAGGGCACCACCTATCTGACCGCCGACGAGCTGGTGCAGGTGAATCGGGAGATCCTGGCGGTAGTGGATCGGTTCATCGATCGGCTGGACGATCCGGCACATCGACCGGAAGGCTGCATGCCGGTGTCGGTAACGGCGGCCGCACATCCGCTGCCGCTGTCCAAACGCGGCAACTGACGCCCACCGATCACCGATCGATGCCGTCGATCCGGCTGCCGCCGACGGCCCCGTCATGTCGGAACCGCTCGATCTCGGCCGTGCCGAATCCGAGCTGACCGAGCACCTCGTCGGTGTCGGCTCCGGGTTCGCGACCGGTGTGCCGGGTAGGTGCGTCACCGGCGGACAACCGGAACAACGGGCCCTGCATGGCCATCGGACCGAAGTCCGGGTCGGCCACCGTGCGGATGGTGCCGAGCGCCTGGAACTGCGGATCGGCCACGATGTCGGCCGGCGTGTAGACCGGTGCGACGGCCGCTTCGGACTGCTCGAACGCCGTGGTCACCTCGACCCGGGTGTGGGCGGCGATCCAGCCACCGACCGCAGCGTCCAGTTCGTCGGCGTGCTCGGCCCGACTGCGGCCGGTGGCAAACCACGCCTGGTCGGCCAGGTCCGATCGGCCGACCAGCTGCATCACCCGGACCGCGACGCTCTGCGAGCTGGTCGACACCGCCAGCCAGTGGTCGTCGCTGGTGCGATAGATGTTGCGCGGCGCGTTGTTTCCGGACCGGTTGCCCAACCGCGGCTGAGCGGTGCCGAGCAGATCCCAGCGGGAGATCTGCGGCCCCAACATCGCCATCATGGGTTCGACAATGGCCACGTCGATCACCTGTCCCAGACCGGTCAGAGTGCGTTGGTGCAGCGCCGACATGACGGCGAAAGCTGTTGCCAGCGAAGCGATGCCGTCGGCCAGGCCGAACGGTGGGAGGGTGGGCGGACCATCCTTCTCGCCGGTGGCCGCGGCGAATCCGCTCATCGCTTCGGCCAGCGTGCCGAAGCCGGGTCGGCGGCGGTAGGGGCCGATCTGACCGAATCCGGTCACCCGGGCAAGCACCAACCCGGGGTTGTCGTCCGACAGCGTCGGATAGTCCAGGCCCCACCGTTCCAAGGTGTCCGGCCGGAAGTTCTCGATCACCACGTCGACAGTCCCGGCCAATCGCCGGAACACCTCGGCGCCGCTGGCCGAGGACAGGTCGAGTTGGATAGTCCTCTTGTTGCGGCCCAACGTCTTGGACCAGATGTTGTGACCGTCCTTCTCCGGCCCGTGGCCGCGTGCCGGGTCGGGACGGTCGGGATGCTCGACCTTGATCACCTCGGCGCCGAGGTCACCCAGGTGCATCGCCGTCATCGGGCCGGCGAACAGGGTGGAGGCGTCCACCACCCGCAGATCGGCCAGGGCACCGGTCATGTCCGCCGGCCGTTCTGGTTCGGCGTCAACCAGGCCACCCGGAACCCGATGCTGGTGGATCGGCCGAGCCCCAGGCCGGGCAGCAGGTACTTGGCGGCGAACTCCGGTTCCTGCGGTCCGCCGTCGAAGTACCATTGGGATCCGGTCGGCAGGTACGCCGAACCACCTTTCAGCATCAGGAATCGGGTCCGGCCGTCGGAGTGTTCACTCTCGGTCAAGTTCCATACCTGCGGGGTCAACCGGTCGAAATCCGCCAGCCCGGCCGCCAGCTGCCATTCGTCCTCGGTCGGCAGTCGGCCACCGACCCATCCGGCATAGGCCCTGGCGTCCGGCAGCCCCACCTCGGACACCGGCCGGGTCGGTGACGCCTCGGCCGGCCGGCGACCCACCCAGGCCGGCTGGTGCCGGCCCTTGACCACCGGTTGGTGGCCGGTGGCGACGACGAACTCGGCGAACTGCCCTTCGCTCACCTCGGTAGCGGCCACCGCAATGCCGGTGGGCAGCAGCACCTCACGGTCCAGCGTGCGCAGGTCGTGCAACCGGGGCGGCAGTGGCTTCCACTCGTCGACGAACGGTGCCCCGTCATACATTCCGGTCTCCCGGCAGCGGTACCGCACTGTCAGCGTGTACCGCCCGGCACCGACCACCACCGCCGGTACCGGCGCCGGGACCGGAACTGTTGCCGGCGGAGCGATCCGATGCGCCCGGCGATGGTGGAACTCGGCGGAGGCCGGTCGCGGCGGGGTGGCGGCGAGCCAGCTCACATCGGCCCCGATCGGTGGATGCCACAACCCGCCGATCCCACGGGCCGGGATCGTCACCTCGACGACGCCCTGCCGGACATCGACTCCTCGACCGGTCCATACGTCGTAGGCCGGCTCGTCGGTGACCAGCGGCAGCCGAACGGTGGCATCGGACTGGCCACGGTTGACCAGAGCAATCAGGTTCTCGGTCCGACTACGGAAGCTCGATCCGAAGATGCCGTCGACGATGGCCTGTTCGCCCAGGTCGATCAACGGGGTGAAGATGCCCTGCTGCAACAGATCTGACAATGCTCGTTGCACCGGCGCCATCCGTCGCAGGGTCTGGGCATCCCGGTCGTTCCAGCCGACCCAGACGCCGAACACCACCTCCCAGACCATCATCCCGATGCCGTTGAGCCAGGCCGACTGCAGTTCCACCGCATGGTCGCGGTGCCAGCGGCGGACGTGGTGCATCATGTGTCGCCGCTCGAAGTAATGCGCTCGCACCACCCCGGGGACCGGCGAATCCGCGAACCACTGGGCCCACGACATCGGATGGTCGACCAATCGGGACACCGAGATCCGGGACTCGCCCTCGACGGCTATCCCGGGTCTGGCCCATTTCAACCCGGACAACAAGTCGCCGCTACCTTCGCGCATGGTGTCCAGAAAAACGCCGTCGAAGCCGAGATCGGCCACCACATCTGCCAGCTGTTCGGCGTCGAAGCCGCGTCGGCGACTGCCGATGTCCCAGGGGTTGTAGTCGACGAACACCCTGATCCCCTCGCGCCGGAAGGCCTCGATGATGTCGCCGAGGCCCTGCACGTCGAGGTAGTAGTCCCATTGGTTGCGATCGTCGATGCCGATCACCGGGTATGCGTGCCAGAGCACGACGCCGTCCAGACCGCCGAACCGGTCATGAGCGTCGGCGATGAAGCGGTGTGGAGTGAACCGGTGGGTCTGCCAATCGTAGAGCAATTCGTCCCACAGCCATACTTGAGATACCACGAAACAGTCTGCGGCCCAGTGCATATCTGGCCGCCGGTAGAGGTCGTCGTCGTAGCTGAAGCGGCCGGCCGCCTCCTTCCGCCAGCGGGCTAGTTGCTGACGCCAGCTGGGCCACAGGGCGGGGTCATCGGGTGCGGCCAGGATCTTGGCGTCGTCCAGGATCCGCAGATCGGCGCCCGGCTGAAGTGGTACCTCGCGTGGTCGGTCCAGCGGCCGCGGCACCAGCGGGTTGAACGCTTCGTCGACCGATGCGTAGACCCCGGGCGGCTCGGATCGACCAGCGACAGCCGACACCGCCGTCTCCGGTCCGAACACCGACTCAGCGACGGCCGAGGCTTCGGTGCGGGTCAGGTACGACATGACGATTCCCTGACCATCAGCTCCGGCTCGATGTGCACCGTCCGCGGCGGGGCCGCCGGCGCTGCCATCCGCTCCAGCAACAGCTCGGCGGCCAGCCGGCCTCTGGTGCGGGCGCCCAGCGACACGCTGGTCAGCGAGGGCGAGAAGATCCTGGCGAACTGGATATCGTCGATGCCGACCACGGCCAGCGATTCGGGCACCCTGCGGCCCGCACTCAGTGCTGCCCGCATCACCCCGAGCGCGAGCAGATCGTTGGCGGCCAACACCGCATCCGGCCGGGACCTCTCGTCCAGCCCGGCCAATTCCGACCAGGCGCCCTCACCGGCGGTGACGGTGAAGCCGGCGGCTTCGACCATCGGCCCAGCACCACCGGATTCGGCGCAGGCCCGGCGATAACCGTCGAGTCTGGCCCGGCCGGGGGAGGTGTCGGTCGGCCCGTTGACGAAGGCGATCCGTCGCCGTCCGGTATCTATCAGGTGCCGGTGGGCCAGCGCGATGCCGGCGCCGGAATCGGTGCTCACCCGATCCAGTGACCCGTCCGCTCCGACATCGCCGATCACCACCACCGGGACCGGGGCGTCCCGCAACGCGGTCAGCAATTCCGGGGTGTGCTGCAACGGGCTGATGATCAGACCATCGGCGTAGCCCCGGGACAGCCCGTGCACCACAGCCAGCAGGTCGGCCGGATGATGACCGGTCGATGCCACCAGCAGTCGGGTGCCGGAACCGGACATGCCCTCTTCGACTCCCCGCATCATCTCGGTGTAGACCGGGTTGCCGACATCGTCGACGGCGAAGGCGATCTGCAACGAGGAGCCCAGTTTGAGGGCCCGGCCAGTGGCATCGGGCAGGTATCCCAGGTCGGCGGCGGCGGTCCTGACCCGCTCGACGGTGTCCGGGCGGGCCAGCTTGCCGTTGATCACCCGGGACACCGAGGCGATCGAGACGCCCGCCCGCTGCGCCACTTCCACCACGGTCGGCCGGCGGGTCATCTCGGCCGCACCCGGTCGGCGACCGCGAGGGTCCGCTCGGTCAGCTCATCGAAGGACAGCCCGCCACCGTCCGGGACCGAGCTGGACAGCCCGCCCCGCAACGGCTGCACCCAGTACGGCGGGAGGCCGGCGGCCCCGGTCATCGCGCCGAGCACCGCGCCGACGGTGGCGCCGTTCGAATCGGTGTCCCAGCCACCCATCACGGCCAGACAGATCGAGCGAGCGAAGTCGCCGGCCCCTGCGGCCAGCGCGTAGCTGACCAGCGCGGTGTTGTTCAGGCTGTGTACCCAGTGCATGCCGGGGAAAGCCGCTTCCAGCAGCGGATAGGCGTCGGCCGGCTCCGCTTCATCGGCCGCCAACCGACGGCCGAGCCGGATCGCGTCGGCCATTCGGCTGCCGGCCGGCACCACCGATGCCCCGACATCGATCACTCGGCCGATATCGGTGTCCACCAAGGCTTCCGACGCCATGGCGGCGACGAACATCGCCCCGTAGACACCGTTGCGGGTATGGCTGACGACGGCATCCCGGCAGGCCCATTCGGCGGCTCGGACGGCGTCTCGCGGATTGACCCAGCCGTAGAGATCGGTGCGGATCTGGGCGCCGATCCATTCCCGGAACGGGTTGCCGACCCTGCCGGTCTGCGGCGGGGTGAGCCCGTTCAGCAGGTTGCGGTAGGCGACCCGCTCGGCGGTGAAGGCGCGGCCGGCCGGCAGATCGAGCAGCCAGCCGTTGGCGACGTCATCGGAGTCGAAATCTGCTCCGTGTCGTTCCAACAGCCGCAGGGCCATCAGCGTGTAGTTCAGATCGTCGTCCTCGGGCGCGCCGTCGATGTTCTCCTCGAGGCTGGTGGCCCGGCTGGCCCTGTTCCACGGCCAGCGGTCGGTCACCGCCGGGTCCAGACCGACTGCGGTGAAATAGCTTCGCAGCGGCCATCGGCCGGTGGATCGCAGGATCGCTTCGATGCCCGCCCGGGGGATCTTTTCCACCGGCTTGCCGAGAACACAGCCGACCGCCCGGCCGATCCAGCCGCCACAGACCCGATCCCGGCGGTCGCCAGCTGCTGCCCCCGGTCCGGTGGATCGGCCGGCCGTGGCCGGACCGCCGATCGCCGCCCGGATGTCCGGCCAATCGCTCGGTTCGGATCCGGCCGTCGGATCCGGCAGTGCATCCAGTTCGTCCAGTAGTTGCCGCGCCAGCGTCCGTTGTTGCTCCGTACCGATCTCGGCGGAGGCACCGGCAGCCGGCGGGTCGATCGCACCGCCGGCGGCCAACCAGCGATTGCGGATGGCAGCGACCGATCGGCCCTCCTGGGCCGCCTGCCAGAGTTCGTGGCGGATCAGGTCTTCAGGCTGTACCCAGGTCACCCGGATCACCACCGACTCGCCTGCTCGGCAGCGTCGATCGCGGTCAGGGTGGTGAGCGAGGTCATAGCACTGCGGCGACGGTCGAATCCGACCTGGTCCGCGGCGAAGATCTCGGTGGCGATCGCCGCCATCTGCTGGCCGCCGGCCCGCAGGTCCAGTCGGGAGGAATCGGCAACGGTCTGCGCCCAGTCGGCCGGCACGGCCGACTCGCCACCCAACGCGCCGGCGATGGCACCGGCCATGGTGGCGATGGAGTCGGAGTCCCGGCCGTAGTTGGTCGCGCCGAGAATGCAACCGCGGACATCGCCACCGGTGACCTTCAGCAAGCCCAGAGCAACCGGCAGTTCTTCGATCGCCCGCAGTCTGCTCGGCCGGCGTGAGTCCTGGGCCGGTTCCCGGTAGTGCTCACCGACCGAGTCGAACGGCGAGATCGCCTGCCGCAGCACCGGTATCGCCGTCTGCCAGTCGGATATCGACGCAGCCGCGGCCAGTACCGCCTCGATCGCTGACCTGGTGCCGTCCTTGGCCAGGCCGACAGCGGCGGCCAACACCGAATCGACGTCGGCGCCGGGCGCCATCGCCGCCGCCACCGCTGCGGCGAACACCGCTGCCGCCTCCCGCCCGTAACTGGACTGGTGCGCACCGGCGATCTCCACCGCCTCCGCGTAGGCACCGGCCGGGTCGCCGGCATTGGCGACGCCGACCGGAGCCATGTACATCGCCGCCCCGCAGTTGACGATGTTGCCGACACCGGCTTCCCGCGGGTCGATGTGGCCGTAGTGCAGTCGGGTGACCAGCCACTTCTCGGCCAGGAAGACCCGCAGGACGGGCACCGTCTCCTTCTCCAACTCCGGGATCCAGGTCAACTTCGACATCATCATCGGCACCAGATCGGCGGCCATGTCGAAGGCGGTGAGATGCCGGCGGTGGGTGGCATAGACGTCGATCAGCAAGTTGGTCATCAAGGTGTCGTCGGTGACGTGGCCATCGCCCTTGTAGTACGGCGACATCGGTTTCGCGGTGCGCCAATCGGTCATGAAGTATTCGACGATCCCCTCGACGTGCCCGCGGTAGCGCTCCACGATCTCCTCGGCACTGCGGCCCTCGGTGGCGCCGCCAATGGCATCGCCGACAGCAGCCGCCATCAACGCGCCGATGGCCTTGTCCTGCAATGTGTTCACAGTCTCTTCCTTCGGTGTTGCTCGCCGCAGGGTTGCTCGTCGCCGCTGGCGCGGGTTCGCCGGCGGTCGCCGGTGTGGTGGTCGACGGAGGCGGTCAGCCGTTCAGCTGGGTCCATCCATCGGTCAGTCGCTTGGCCAACGCGGCGGAGTCGATCTTGCCGGCCAGGAATTCCTGGTACGCCGGGGTGGCGATCTTGGTCTTCCAGTCCGGGAACTTGTCGGCCTTGTTCCACGGCGCGTCGACCAGCTGCGCGGAGGAATCCAGGATCGCGTCCCAGCCGTGCTTGCTGCCGAGGGCGGTTTTGACGACGGCGGCGGCCGACGTGGTGACCGGGATCAATGCGTCACCCTCGGCGATCTTGGCCAGGTTCTGTGCCTGCGTGAAGTACGCGATGAACTTCATCGCCTGCGCGGGATACTTGCTCTGCCGGGCGACGCTGAGCGTTTGCGGGTTGGATGCCTGGTGCTGGTTGGTGCCTTTCAGCAGCGGCAACATCGTCCAGTTGAATCCCTTCGGTGCCTTCTCGTCGATCTGGGTGGCGACGTAGTTCCCAGCCATCACCATCGCGTACTTGCCGCCGAAGAAGCCGGGCAGCACATCGGTTCCGGACAGCGAGATCGAGTCGGACGCCATGCTCTTGTCCTTCAACATGGCCATCACCCGATTGGGCACAGCCATCTCCTTGTCGCCGACGGCGATGGTCGGTGCCTTCTCATCCCCGGAGAAGAAGGTGCCCTCGAAGGCCAGCCCGGTCGACTGCAGGCCGGCGGTGGGCGACTTGAGTCCCCAGGCGAACCCGGTGGTGCCGCTGGCGGTCAGCTTCTTGGCATTGGTCGCCAGGTCATCCCAGCTCCACGGCGCCGCCGCCGTCGGCGGGGTGATGCCGGCCTTGCCGAGTAGGTCGGTGTTGACGAAGGCGGCGTAGACCTGAGCGATCGTCGGTACTCCGGTGATCTTGCCGTCGTAGGTCACCGACTTCCAGACCGATTCCGGCACATCGGCTTTCAGCTCGGCCGGGATCGATGAGGTCAGGTCGGCGAGGTAGCCCTGGCGACTGAATCCGGCGATGTCGGCGGATTCGTCGTGGATGATGTCCGGCGCGGAGTTGCCGGCGAACTTGGTGACCAGGTTGTCGTGCACGGTGTTCGGATCGACCTTCTGGTACTTCACCTGGATGTCCGGATTGGCGGCATTCCAGGAGTCGACGATGGCCTGGGTGGCCTTCACCGTCGGATCTTGGAACGCATAGCTGGCGTAGCTCAGGGTGACCTTCTCGCCCGGGGCTTGTGAGCTGGTAACGGAGCCGCCGCCGGCGGAGCCGCCGCTGTTGTTGACACAGCCGGCGAGCAGTACCGAGCAGCCGATGGTGGCGGCCAGGATGGCGAGTGGACGTTTCATGATGGTCCTTTCAGGTGGCGGACGGGGGTGGCGGTGGGTGGGGGGAAGGGCGAGGTTTCGGGTGGTCTGTCATCCCTTGACCGAGCCGGAGAGCATGCCGGACACCAGCTTTCGCTGGATGATGCCGAAGATGATCAGGCTGGGAAGGGTGGTCAACAGGGCGGTGGCGGCCAGCGGCCCGAGGTTCACCGAGCCCTCGGCGCCGACGTAACGGGCCAGCAGCAGGGGTGCGGTCTGTTTCGCCGGGTCGGTGATGATCACCAGCGCGAAGAAGAACTCGTTCCAGGCCGAGATGAAGGCGAACATCGAGGTCGCCACCAGGCCGGGCAGCAACAGCGGGAAGATCACCCGACGGAGGATCTCGAACTTCGACGCACCGTCGGTGGCGGCGGCTTCCTCCAGATCGCGCGGTATCGCCGATACGTATCCCTGCAACATCCACAGGGTGAACGGCAGTGCCCACACCACGTAGATCAGCACCAGGCCGGTCAAGGTGTTCAGCAGGCCGAGGTTGCGCAACACAATGAACACCGGGATGACGATCAGCACGAACGGAAACACCTGGCTGACCAGGATCCAGCCGACCGTCACCGTCCGGATCACGCTGCGGTAGCGGGCCAGTGCGTAGGCGGCCGGCAGCGCGATCAGCGTGGTGATGACCGCCGTCGCCACCGCCACCACCAGCGAGTTGAGCAATGACGAACCGAGTTCGGAGTTCTCCAGAGCAGTGCGGAAACTCGACAGTGTCCAGTCCTGCGGAAACACCGTCGGGGTCAGCGACGTCAGCTCCTGCGGCGACTTGAAGGCGGTGGAGAACAGCCACAGCAGTGGGAAGCCCAGGAACACGATGTAGGCGGCCAGCGCGCAGTACTGGGCGACCCTGGTGGCCGGCTTCGTGCGCATCAGGTGGACTCCTTCATCTGCCGCCACAGGTACACCCCGAGGATGGCCATGATCACCACCACCATGGCGTTGCCGAGCGCGGCGGCGTAGCCGAACTCGCCGCTGCCGAAGGCGCTCTGGTAGGCGAACAACATCGGCAACATGGTCCGGCCGCCCGGTCCGCCGGCGGTCAGCACGTAGACCAGGCCGAAGGAGTTGAAGTTCCAGACGAAGTCGAGCGAGGTGATTGCGATGATCACCGGTCTGAGCGCGGGCAGGGTGACGGCTCGGAAGCGTTGCCAACTGCTGGCGCCGTCCAGCGCAGCTGCCTCGTGCAGATCGCCCGGGGTGCTCTGCAGTCCGGCCAGTAGGGCGATGGTCGTCTGCGGCATGCCGGCCCAGACTCCGACCACCACCACCGCCGGCAGCGCCAGGCTGAAGCTGCCGAGCCAATTGATGTTGGTGTCGGTCAGGTGCAGACCGCGGAGGGCGGCATTGAGGATGCCGGCGTCCGGCAGGTAGATCAGCTTCCACAGGATGGCCACGACCACCGACGGCATCGCCCACGGCACCAACGCCAACGGCCGGACCAGCCATTGCAGTCGCAGACCGGCGTTCAGCAGCAGGGCCAACCCGAGGCTGAGCAGGAACTGGAGCACGGTGACGCTGACCGCCCAGATCAGACCGATCTTGAACGAGTTCCAGAACAGGCTGTCGTGCAGCAGCCGCTGGTAGTTGGCGATGCCGTTGAAGGCGAACTGGACCTCGAAGCCGGCTTCGGCGTCGGTGAATCCGAGCCAGATCCCATTCAGCAGCGGATACACACTGAAGGCGATCACCGGCACCAGGCTGGGGATGAGCAGCAACCACATGGGTCGCTGGGTCGGCCTTTTGACCCGTTTGACCTGGACCGGCGCCGGGGCCGTCGCGACCGCCATCTCGCTCCTCGTTCGTCGCTGAACAGGACTGTAATCTGACCGTCTGGCCAAACTGTAAACGTTTACAGTTCGTCGGCCATAATTTCCTACCAACAATCGCCAAGTCAAGAATCCCGAGAGATTCGTCGTCCGGACGGTGGCTGTCGACGAACAGCCGGGTCAGCCGCGATCAGCTGGTGAGAGCGCCGAGCAGCCAGATCCCGATCATCACCACTCCGGCCGAGAACTCGATCAGCATCGACAGGGCCACCCCGTTGAGTGCGGCTCTGGTCGACGTCCAGGCAGCCTGACGGCTGTGCAGCCGCTGCAATTCGGCCAGATAGATGCCCAACACGAATCCGATCGGCGCGCCGATGATCGGGATCACGAACAGGCCGACGATGCCTACCCCGGCGGCGAACACCATCGAGCGAGTTGCTGTCCCGGCCACGGCGGTCCGTCTGGCCGGGACCACATACTTGAGGACGGTGCCGGCGACGAACACCAGCGCGATCACGGTGAAATAAGTCCAGTGACCGACCGAACCTCCGTCGCCGATCGTCCACCACAGTGCGCCGGCCAGTACCAGCAACAGGCCGGGCACGACCGGCACCACCACGCCGGCCAGTCCGACCAGCATCAGTACACCGACCAGCAGTTCTTCGGTTGTCGTCACCCCCGAACCGTATGCCGCGTCGGCGTCGTGCGATTCCGACTCCATGGTGCACATGCGTCTGTGCGGGCGTTCCACCGGGCGAACCCGGTTGTCGGACAAACTCGGTGGCCGGCGGCTCCTAGACTCCGGCCATGGCCATCGCAACCTTCAAGGATTTCTGCATCGACGCGGTCGACACCGAGCGGATCGGCCGGTTCTACGGCGAGCTGCTCGGTTTGGAGTTCCATCGCAAGGACGGCCCGGACAGCTACCTCACCGGGCCCACCACGCAGCACACGATCTGGATCAACCACGTCGCCGAGCCGCACTCGGCGAAGAATCGGATGCATCTGGACCTGAACGTGACGTCGATCGATCAGGCGGTCGCACATGGTGCGACAGTGCTGGACGAACTGGACCGCTGGACAGTGCTCGCCGATCCGGAGGGCGGCGAGTTCTGTGTGTTCGTCCGGGAGCAGATGCCGGAGAACAGACTGTACGAGATCGCTCTGGACACCATCGACCCGAATGCCCAGGCCCGTTGGTGGGCCGAGCTGCTCGGAGCGTCGGTGCAGCACGACGAGGAAGGCGGTTACTCCTGGATCGAACCGATCCCCGGTGCGCCGCTGGATGCCATCACCTTCGCTCAGGTGCCCGAGCCGAAGACGGTGAAGAACCGGGTACACATTGACGTGCTGGTCGACGATCCAGCCGACCTGGTCGGCGCCACCGTGCTGCGCGCGAAGGATGCCGAGATCGGCTGGCACGTGATGGCCGATCCGGAGGGCAATGAGTTCTGCGCCTTCACCCCGAACTGATCGGGTCGACGGCAGCCGCCGGTCGACCCTCGAGTCCGGCGCGCCGGGCCGCGGACCGTCCCACCGACCCGGGGCTCGGTGACCGGATACTGAAGGCGTGTCATCCCCGTCATCCGTCCGCAGCCGGACCAGGGTTCGGCGGCGGCCCCACCGGCGCCTCTCGATCGCCCTCGCGGTGCTGCTGATCGGTGCGCTGATCGCCGGCTGCACATCGCAGCAGCCGGCCGATCAGGTGCCGAACCCACAGACCGAACTGAACCAGATCATCGCCCATCTGCAGGCCGGCGAGTTGGACCAGGCGGCCGCCATGACGTCCAACCCCGGCAGTTCCGGACAGACGCTCACCGCGGTGATGCACGACCTGGTACCGACGGACCTGCGGATCGCGCCCGGTGGCTGGAACCGGACCGCCCAGGACGCCGCCGGGGTCACGGTCAGCTATTCCTGGCAACTTCCCGACGCCGGCATCTGGAAATACGACGCCAGCTGGACCTGGCACCGCACCGGCTCCGGCGCGCGAGCCAGGTGGCTGCTGGACTGGGCGCCCAGCGTCGTGCATCCGGGGCTCGGTGCTCAGCAGACGCTGGCCGTCCGGACCGCCGCCGCCGATGCCGGAAGCCTGGTGGATCGGAACAATCAGCAGCTGGTGTCGCCGGTGACGGTGTTCGCCGTCCAGGCCGATCCGAAGAAGATCACCGACCCGGCGGCGACCGCGGCGAAGTTGGTGCCACTGCTCAAGCCTTACGACTCGACATTGACCACTGCCGCCATCGTCGACGGTATCGCCAAGGCCGACAAATCGGTCGGCTACACGGTGATCAACATGCGGCAGGCCGAGTTCGAGCGGGTCCAGCAGCAACTTGCCGGCATCAGCGGCCTTACCTTCCCCTCGCAGGTCCGCAACCTCGGACCGACCAAAGACTTCGCCCGGGCGCTACTCGGTCAGGTCGAGCCGGTGGCGCAACGACTGACCCAGGGATCGTCCGGGTGGAGCATCGTCTCGGTCGACTCCACCGGTGCCGAGGTGAAGACGCTGGAGACCAAGGCGCCGACGGCCGGCGCGAAGATCATCCTGACCATCGACCTGAAGGTGCAGCTGGCGGCCGAGAAGGCCCTGCAGGCGATCGGAGAACCGGCGGTGCTGGTCGCGATCCAGCCGTCCACCGGGGAGATCTTGGCCGTCGCTCAGAATGCCCCGGCGAACGTGCAAGGATCCATCGCCCTGACCGGGCAATATCCGCCGGGCTCGTCGTTCAAGGTGGTCACCGCCACCGCGGCCGTCGACCACCAGCTGGCGGGCCCCACCACGGAGGTGCACTGTCCGGGCGAGTGGACGGTCGACAACCGGCCGATCCGCAACGAGGGCTTCGAACTCGGGGACGTGCCGCTCAGCCTGGCATTCGCGAAGTCCTGCAACACCACGTTCGCCCAGTTGGCCAGTCAGCTGCCGAACGATGCACTGACCGCCGCCGCCAAGCAGTACGGCATCGGGCTGGACTTCGTCATCCCGGGCATCACCACACTGACCGGCAAGGTGCCGGTGGCCGATTCCCGGGTGCAGCGGGCGGAAGACGGGTTCGGGCAGGGAGTGGTGCTGGTGACGCCGTTCTCGGCGGCCCTGATGGCAGCGACCGCGGCCACCGGCAACATGCCGATCCCGACGTTGATCCGCGGTCAGAAGACGACGGTCGACCAGCCGGCGCCGGCCCGTAGCGCCGCCGCCAGGTCCGCCCTGAAGACGTTGATGCGGGGAGTGGTCACCGAGGGCACCGCGATGAATCTGCAGAACGTCGGTGAGGTGTCGGCGAAGACCGGAACCGCTGAGTTCACCGATGCCAAGGGCGACATCCATGCACACGCCTGGACCGTCGGCTTCCGCGGCGACCTGGCGTTCAGCGCGCTGATCGTCGGCGGCGACAACTCCAAGCGCACCAATGTGGTCGTCGAGAAATTTTTGGCGCAGCTGCCGGCCCGCTGAGCGGCTCGGTCGTAGAGACTGGCGGCTGGTCACCAGCGCCCCGGATCGCGGTGGTGGCCGCTGATTCACCGACGATGCAATGGGCGGTCCTGAGATGAGTGAGCAGCCGATCACCGGACTGCAGTTCGATCTGGGCGGCGACCAGCTCGGAGATCCGCGGTCCATCGAGGCGGCCGCGACGGCCGCCGAGCATGACGGCTACGACGGACTGCAGGTGCCGGAGACCCGCAACGACCCGTTCATCGCGCTCACCCTCGCGGCCCGCGGATCCCGGCGGATCGCGCTGGGCACCGGCATCGCCGTCGCGTTCGCGCGGAACCCGATGTCCACCGCGATGCTGGCCAACGACCTGCAGACCGTCTCCGATGGCCGGTTCCAGCTGGGCCTGGGATCCCAGGTGCAGGCGCACATCGAGAAGCGGTTCTCGATGCCTTGGTCGAAACCGGCCGCGCGGATGCGTGAGTTCATCGCGGCCATCCGGGCGATCTGGGACAGCTGGGACACCGGCGACCGGCCGCAGTTCCGTGGCGAGTTCTACACCCACACGCTGATGTCGCCGTTCTTCGATCCCGGCCCGAACCCCCACGGCCACCCGCCGATCTCGCTCGCCGCCGTCGGCGAGTTGATGACCGAGGTGGCCGGCGAGGTGGCCGACGGCTGTCTGTGCCACAGCCTGACCACCCGCCGCTACCTGGCCGAGGTGACGGTGCCGGCGCTGCGCCGCGGTCGGGCGACCGCCGGCCGGGACGACGTCGACCTCGGGATCGCGCTGGCACCCTTCGTGGTGCTGGGCGGCAATCAGCAGGAGCTGGATGTGGCGATCCTCGCCACCCGCAAGAGGATCGCCTTCTATGCCTCCACCCCGGCCTACCGGAAGGTCCTGGATCTGCACGGCTGGGCGGGTCTGCACGACGAGCTCTATGCCGGCTCGCGCCGCGGTGACTGGGATCGAATGGCAACCCTGGTGACGGACGAGATGCTCGACGAGTTCGCGGTGGTCGGTACGCCGGCCGAGGTCGCCGAGCAGTTGTTCGCGCGCTACGGCGGGGTCGCCTCGCGGCTGTCCTTCAACGCCCCCTACGCCGTGAGCCCGGAGACCTGGCGCGACCTGCTCGGCGAGTTGCAGCGGGTGCGGGGCCACTGAGCAAAGCACTAAGTCTCTCACCCGGTGAGGTAGCGGGTGAGGGTCGGCCCGAACATCGCGACCAGCCGATCCGGCGGCAGCTGCGCCAGCGGCGCGAGTTTCAGCACGTACCTGCACAGCCCGATGCCCAGCGTCTGACTGGCCACCGCCACCGCGCGCTCGGCCACCTCCGTTGCGGTGCCGTCAGGATGCAGCCGGGCGATGGCCGGCACCAGCTGCTCGGTGAAGATCGCCTGCATGCGGTGAGCAGCAAGCTCGTTCGTGGCGGCTGCCCGCAGCAATAGTCGGAACGACGGTTCGGAATCCCAGACGTCCACGAAGTGACCGATCAGACGATCGCCGACCGCTGTCCGTGGCACCTCGTGCAAGTCCGGCAGCTGCAGGTCGAAATCCGCCGCCGCGGCGAACAGGCCGTCCTTGCTGCCGTAGTAGCGCATCACCAGCGAGGGATCCGCCTTGGCCTGCGCTGCCACGCTTCTGATCGTGGTGCGGTCGAAACCGACATCGGCGAACTGCGTTCGCGCCGCACGGAGAATCGCATCGCGGGTGGGATCGGAACGCCTGGGTCGCTCGGCCATCACCGCACTCTACATCAACACGCGTTGACATTGGCGGTCGATCCCTCTACCTTCGGAGTGGTCGTAGTTTGCCAACAATCGTTGACAGGAGTGACGTCATGCAGACATCCGTTCTCGTCGTCGGTGCCGGCCCGGTCGGACTGGCGGCGGCCGGCGTCCTGCTGAAAGCGGGTGTCGCGGTCACCGTCATCGACGACCAGGCCGCCGGAGCCAACACGTCCCGGGCAGCCGTCATCCATCCCCGGACGTTGGAGGTACTCGAGACGATCGGCGTCACTGATGAGTTGGAAGCCCGCGGGCTGCCGATCGAGCGGTTCACCGTCCGGGATCGGGATCGAGCATTGATGCCGATCGAGTTCGGCCGGCTGCCCAGCCGGTACCAGCACATCCTGATGTTGCCGCAGTCCGTGACCGAGCAGGTGCTCCGCGAAAAGTTGGCAGACTGGGGTGGTCGGGTCGAACGTCCCCGACAACTGTTGTCGCTCAGGCAGTCTCCGGATGACGTCACCGCGACTCTCGCTGATGGAGCCGAGGTGACTGCGGACTGGGTGATCGGCGCCGACGGCATGCACAGCACCGTCCGCACGGCCGCCGGCATCGACTCGGGCACGGACCCAAGTGGTGACGGCGGTGAAACATTCGTCCTCGCCGACATCGAAGCAACGGGTGGGCTTTCCCGGACCGAGGTGACCCTCTACTTCTCCCGCGCGGGCATGGTGGTGGCGGCACCCCTGCCGGGCGGGAGCTTTCGCATCGTCGCGGCGGTCACCGATCCGCCGGCCACGGCGACCATGGCAGACATCCAGGAGCTGCTCGACCAGCGGGGCCCGCAGGCAGCGCGCGCGAGGGTGACAGCGCTGTTGTGGACCTCCAGATTCCGGATCCACCACCGAGTTGCCCGGACCCTGCGCGCGGGTCGGGTGCTCCTCGCGGGCGACGCCGCCCACGTTCACAGCCCGGCCGGGGGACAGGGGATGAATCTCGGAATCCGCGACGGTGTCGCGGTTGCCGAGGCTCTCGCCGGTCTCGACCCGTCCTCCGGCGACACCTCAGCACTGGATGCCTACGCCGTCCGGCACCGACAGCTGGCCGTCTCAGTGGTCGGCCTTGCCCGGCGGCTCACCAGGATGGCCACCGTGCCGGCACCGGTCCGGCCGATCCGGAACACCGTGCTCCGAACCGCTTCTCACCTGCCCTCCGTCGGGCGATCGCTCGCCCGTCAACTGGCAGGTCTGACCGACAGCTGATCCACCCAGCGGCGAGCTTGCGCCGGGATCGGGCAGTAATCTCGCTGTCATGACGTCCGCAGTTCGCCGCGCTCCGATCGTTCCCGGCACCATCGGGCCACCGCGCGCCGTTCCCGCCGGCATTACCCGACCCGAGTACGTCGGCCGGGCCGCCCCTCGACGTGACCCCGGTAGCTGGGTGCAGAATGCCGAGACGATCGAGAAGATGCGGATCGCCGGCCGGCTGGCAGCCGGGGCGATGACCGAAGCCGGTCGAGCAGTCGTGCCCGGCGTGACCACCGACCGGCTGGACCAGATCGTGCACGAGTTTCTGTGCGATCACCGCGCCTACCCGTCCACCCTGGGTTATCGCGGATTCCCGAAGTCGTGCTGTACGTCGCTGAACGAGGTGATCTGCCACGGCATCCCGGACTCGACGGTGGTGCAGGACGGCGACATCGTGAAGATCGACGTCACGGCTTTCGTCGACGGAGTGCACGGCGACAACTGCGCGACCTATCTGGCCGGCGACGTCGCCGACGATGTCCGGCAGTTGGTCGAGCACACGGAGCAGGCGCTGAACCGGGCGATCAAGGCGGTGGCGCCTGGCCGGCAGCTCAACGTGGTGGGTCGGGTGATCGAGTCCTACGGCAAACGGTTCGGTCACGGGGTGGTCCGGGACTACACCGGCCACGGCATCGGCCGCACCTTCCACTCCGGGTTGGTGGTTCTGCACTACGACGACCCGAAGGTGACGACGGTGCTGGAACCGGGGATGACGTTCACCATCGAGCCGATGATCACCCTCGGCGGTATCGACTGGGATCTCTGGTCGGACGACTGGACCGTCACCAGCAAGGACAAATCCTGGTGCGCGCAGTTCGAACAGACGCTGCTGGTGACCGAATCCGGCGTCGAGGTGCTGACCGTCCCGTAGCGGTCAGCCGCCGAACACGCTCCAGGCCCGCCGACCCCAGGACTGCACGGTCTCGCCGGCCCTGGCCCCGGCCGCCGCCGCATGCCGGGCGACGGTACCGGCGGCCCGCTGCAGCTCATCGAGGACGCCGGCTGCCTTCGCCTGCGCGACCGAGAACGCCGCGTCGACGGTGTCGATGCTGACCCTGCTGGCCAGGTCGACGCCGGCCTTGGCGGCTGCCGCTCTGGCCGCGGGGCTGTCCAGGTCGGGTGCGACGAACTGTTCCGGCCGGATGCCGGCGTCCCGATCGGCGTACTGACGCTGCTGTGCGGTGAGTGGGCCGGCCGATGCCGCCGCGCCGGCCAGCACCGTCTCGTCGGCCGTCACCGCGTTGCCGGTCAGTACCGGTGCCACCAGCGGCAGGTAGCCGACGGAATGGCCGGCTCGGTTCGGGTGATAGGACTCGGTGATCGGCCAGGACAACCCGTTGAGCCATTCGGGACTGTCGCACACTGCATGTCCGAGGAAGGACGACGTCGGATCGACCACCGCGAAGCCGGCGGCGCCGGCGGCGGCCGCGATGGTGCCGTCGAGCAGATCGGCGGTGGCATTGAGTCTGGATTCTTCGGCGGGGGAGAACCAGGTACCGGCGTTGCAGTCCTCGCCGTTGAACACGTGCGGATAGCCGACCACCACCACCGTCGCCTGCGGCGAGCGTTCCCGGATCTGCCCGTACAGGTCGGCCAGCCGGCCGGGCAGCGCGCCGGTGATGACCGCCTGCGAGCCGTCGATCGCCGTGTTGCAATCACTCATCCAGCCGGGCTTGGCGCACTCGGTCAGCACGTCGGCGAATCCGGCATCGTTGCCGCCCACCGACACGCTGACGTATCGGGTGTCGGTGCTCAACGCGTCCAGCTGGCCCGCTGTCACATCGGCCACTCTGGCTCCGGAGCAGGCCCGCAGGTTGAGATCCAGACCGGTCCCTGCCGCGATCAACGACGGATAGGCATAGACCGAACGCTGGCAGTCGGTGCCGTCGTCGAGGAAGCTGCCGGTGCCGACTCCGGAGGAGTAGGAATCGCCCAAGGCGACGTAGCCGGTGCCGGCCGCGGATGCCGTAGTGGCGACGGCCACCGCGGCGCCACCGGCCAGTGCCAGCACTGCCAGCAGCGCGCGAGTCTTCGGCATGTCTCTCCTCGGTTCGGCTGACCGGAGTATCTCAGGACGGGCCGACAATTGCCCGTCGACCGATGATGGTCGACTCGACGGAACTGCCGAACCGGCAGCAGCAGACCGCCGCGAACCGCCGCTGAACCGCCGCCGAAACGCCGCGGGACCGTCCTTGAACCGCCACCGAACGGTCGCTGAACCATTGACCGATGTGCGGGAGATCGCTAGGTTCTTGCGCAGGTAATCGTTTTCTCGTTCATCACAGCTGGTCAGGCCGCCGATTTCGGACGGCCGGCCGCCGTACCCGCCGCCATTGCCGCCGGAAGGGAAATCCCGATGTCTGAGTCACCCACCACCCGCCGTTCGCTGCGTCATTCCGCCCCGCGCTCCACTCTGCCCAGGGCGCGCCGGATACCCGCCATCGCGCTGATCGGCGCCCTCACCGTCACCGGTTTGACCACCGGCGCCGGTGTGGCCCAGGCGACCGACGCTCATACCCCGGCGGTGATGGTCGCCAAGATGACCGGGCGGGACTCGGTCTCGGCCACCGACACCAAATGGGCCGTCACCGGAACCGACCTGGGAATCTCCTGGGACAATGGATCCGGCCAGACCCTGACGCTGTTCGGGGACACCTTCGGCAAGTGGACCGGACCCGGCGGCGGTGGCGACGACTGGCGGTCGAACGTGCTGCTGCGCAGCGACGACAAGGACCTGTCCGACGGCGTCAGCTACGTCTCGGCGCCGCAGGACCGGGCCGGGCACGCCAAGGAACTCATCCCGTCGAAGAAGACCGAGGGTGTCGAGGTGACGACGATCCCGACCGCGGCGATCAGCGTCGGGCCCCGGCAGTACATGGCGTTCATGTCGGTCAAGCACTGGGGCCTGCCCGGTCAGTGGGACACCAGCTTCAACAAGTTCGCCTACTCCGACGACAACGGCGAGAACTGGTCGACGATGAACACCCCGCAGTGGACCAACAATGCTGCGGGCACCGACGGATTCCAGATGGTGGCCTTCGTCAAGTCCGGTGGCTACGTCTATATGTACGGCACGCCGAACGGCCGGTTCGGCCCGGCCAGGGTGGCCAGGGTGCCGCAGGCCATGATGCTCACCCAGCGCGCGTGGCGGTACTGGGACGGCAAACGCTGGGGCACTGATGAGGCCAAGGCCGCGCCCATCGTGCCGGCGAACGTTTCCGAATTGTCGGTGCAGTACAACGACTACACCCGCTCGTTCCAGATGATGTACCTGCAGGACAGCGATGTCGTGTTGCGGCAGTCGACGAGCCCGGAAGGTCCGTGGAGCACGCCGCAGGTGGTCGTCAGCTCCGACGATTATCCCGGCCTGTACGGCGGTTTCATGGATCCACGATCTGCCGGTCCGAACCTGTACTTTGCGCTCAGCCAGTGGGATCCGTACAACACCTTCCTGATGCGGATCACCCTGGACCGGACCGGAAAGATCGTGAACCCCAACCTGATCGGTGACGAAGGCTGGGAACGGCAGCAGACGTCCGGCGTGGCGGATCCGTGGAAGTGCTTCGGTACCTGCGGCACCGACGCCAACTACACCTGGGCCTACTCCGGGGATCACAACGGCTGGGTCCGCAACGATCACGGCTGGAACGCTCAGCAGCAGAACGTCCGGGTACAGCCGAACACCGACTATGTCTTCACCGGCTGGATCCGGACCTCGGACAACAGCGACAACGGCTACATCGGCGTCCGAACGCCATCCCAGCAGATCCTGTCCGAACGCAACTTCAAGAACATCGCCAACTGGACCAGATATCAGATCCCGTTCAACTCCGGCGATCGGACGTCGATCCAGGTGTACGCCGGCATCTGGACCGACAACGGCGACATGTGGCTGCAGACCGACAACTTCTCGATCGTCAAGGCCGACGAACCGACCCCGCCGGCCGACGGTGTCTCGCTCACCGTCAGCGCGGCCAGCCAGTGCCAGAAACGTGATGCGGCACTACAGGTCCGGGCCACGAACAACACCGAGGACCGGGTGGACATCACCATCGTCACCCCGCTGGGCTCGACCATCGCGAAGAAGGTGAAGTCCGGCGGCATTGTCGCCGACCAGTTCGATCCGAAGCGGGATCGACACCACCTGGCCGCCGGCTCGGTGACCGTCACCGGTTCGGCGCAATGGCACGGTCGGACGATCAGCCAGAGCTATCAGCTGTCCTACGACGAGGTCAACTGCTGAGTGGCCGCGAACGAACGGTAGCCGGCTTCGACCCTGTGCTGCAGAACGTCTGGGTGCAGGATCAGCGGTTTCCGGCAACCCCGAGCATGGTTGGGCTGGTCAATGCGGCCGCCGCCGGCTGCACGCTGATCGGGCTGACCGGCCGCAACGACAATCAGAAGGCGGCCACCCTCGGCAACCTGGCCAAGGTGGGCTATCGCGGATTCACCGCAAAGAACTACTTCACCAAGTGGACCGGTGTCGGGATGAGTCAGCAGCCGTCGTACATCAGCTGCGCCGCCGCGAAGTGCACCACCATCGAGTACAAGTCGCAGACCCGCAAATATGTGTAGAGCGGGGCGGGCGGCGGCTACCCGGTGGTGGCCAACTTCGGCGACCAGTTCAGCGATCTGATCGGCGGGCATGCGCTGGCGCCCATCAAGCTGCCCAATCCGACCTACTATCTGCCCTGATCGGGCTAGGAGTCCTGACCGGGATCGGGCAACTGCAGCAGGGCGTTTTCCACCAGCTCCGGCAGCGCCGGATGGATCCAGTACTGACCACGGGCCATCCGGTGCGCCGTCAGGCCGAACGACATCGCCTGGATCAATGGCTGGACGATGGTGGCTGCCTCCGGTCCGATGATGTGCGCCCCCAACAGCTTTCCGGTGGATTTCTCGGCCAGTAGCTTGACGAAACCGGTGGTGTCCTCCCGGGCCCAGCCGGCAGCAATGCCCGCATAGTCCTGGCGGGCGACGACGAACTCCAGGCCCTGCTCGGCGGCCTGCTGCTCGGTGAGGCCGACGGTGGCGATCTGCGGCTCGGTGAATACGGCCGCCGGCACGAATCGGTGATCGGCCTCGATCGGGTTGTCGGGATGCAGCACATTGTGAAACACCACCCGGCCTTCGTGGTTGGCCACGTGCTTGAGCGGATAGTGGGTGCTGATGTCGCCGAGGGCCCAGATGCCGTCCACCGACGTGCGTTGCTGCGCGTCGACGACCACCCGGCCGTCGTCATCCAGCTCGACGCCGGTGGCCGCCACCCCCAGTTCGTCTCCGTTCGGGATCCGCCCGGTGGCTATCAGCAGAACGTCCACTTCCAGGTTCGACGGACCGTCCGGTCCGGAAAGCTCAATGGTCACACCGGATCCGGCGGGCGCGACACCGGAGACGGTGGTCTTGGTCAGCAGCGGATATCGCCGGGCAGCGGCCGCGGTGAACGCCTCGGAAATGTCGGTGTCGTGCTGGGTCAGCAACCGATCGCCGCGGATCACCTGCGTCACCGACGATCCGAAAGAGGCGAACACATGGGCGAATTCGGCGGCGACGTAGCCACCGCCGATGATGGCGATCCGTCGCGGTAGTTCCCCGATCCGCATCACGGTGTCCGAGGTGTGCACCGTGACGGTGTCCGCGCCGGGAATCGGCGGCAGGAGCGCCCGGGAGCCGGCGGCCAGGATCCAGCGATCAGCGGTGATCGTCTCGGTGCCGTCCGGGAGGGCTATCTCCATCGTCTTGTGAGCGATGAACCGGCCGCGACCCGGGTACACGGTGATATTCGGGTTCTCCTCGCCCGACCGGTAGGCCCGACCGCCAGCCTCGATCGCATCGATCCGGCTGAAGATCCGGTCCCGCATTCCCGGCCAGTCGACCGACTCGACAGCGGCCGTCACGCCGAGGGCATTGGCATGGACGACGCCGGATGCCAGATCCGCCGGATGGACGAACATCTTGGTCGGGATGCAGCCGACATTCAGGCAGGTGCCGCCGAACTTGCCGTCCTCGACGATGGCGATGTCAAGATCCTGGTAACCCTCCGGGATGCTGTTGCCGGATCCGGTACCGATGATCACCAGATCGTGGTGCGCCATATGTCGTCCGTTCAGTCGTTCAAGGCGGCTGCGGGCTCGGACGGCGGTCCGAAGTCGGCAGTTACTGCTGGAAGGTGCCCTGCAGGATCGCTCTGGCCAAGGTGTGGAACGCCAGGTTGAACGACACCACGGCCGCAGTTGTTCCGCCATCGACATCCAGTGCGTCGACGTCAACAGCATGGACGACGAAGAAGTAGCGATGCGGTACGTCACCCTCGGGCGGCGCGGCTCCGTCGTAGCGCTGCTGGGAGTAGTCATTGCGGACGTGGAATGCGCCGGCCGGCAGTGTGTCATCGCTGCTACCGGCGCCGGCGGCGAGTTCGGTCACCGATGCCGGGACGTTCACAGCGACCCAGTGCCAGAAGCCGGACGGGGTGGGCGCATCCGGGTCGAAACAGCTGACGACGTATGACTTGGTTCCGTCCGGCGCGCCCGACCAGGCAAGGGCCGGTGAGACGTTCTCGCCACCGGCCGAGTCGTGCACCTGCAGGGTGGGCAAGGACTGTCCTTCGGCGAAGTCCGGACTGGTCAGCTGGAAGCTGCCGACCGACGGCAGTGCGTCGTACGGATGCGGGGCGGTCGGCCGGTCAAGACTCACGGAACACTCCTCGGGTCGGGTTGCGGTACTCGACCCGACGCTACGCCAGAGCCTTCAGACGCGGATGACGATCTCGACGTGCGGCACCATCAGGAAACCGTCCGACGCCGCTGCCCAGTCCCGCCAGGCACGGGAGATCTGTTGCAGTTCTTCCGAACTGGCCGCACCGGAGTCGACGGCCTGGGCGGCGAAGTCCGACTGCAGGACCCGGTCGGCCCACATCAGTCCCCAACCGTGTCGTTCCTCGGGCGTGCTGTAGCTCCAGATACTGGCCGAGACGGTGATATCGGTGAAGCCGGCCCGCCGTGCCCAGTGCAGCATCCGGCGCCCGGCGTCGGGTTCGCCCCCGTTGTGGCGGGCGATGCTGCGGTACAGATCCAACCATCGATCCAGCGGCGGTGAGTCCGGGAACCAGGTGAATGCCTGGTAGTCGGCGTCTCTCGCGGCGACCAGCCCGCCCGGCTTGCTGACCCGGCCCATCTCGCGCAACGCCTGCACCGGATCGCCGACATGCTGCAGCACCTGGTGGGCGTGCACCACGTCGAAGCTGTCGTCGGCGAAGTCCATTCGATGGACGTCGGTGACGACGAAGTCGACGGTGTTCAGTTCGCGGGTGGCTATCTCCGCTCTGGTCAGCTGCAGCGCGGTCTCGGTGGGCTCGACCGCCGTCACCCGCCCCGGTGCGACCAAATCCGCCAGGTCAGCGGTGATCGTCCCGGACCGCTGCCGACGTCCAGCAGGTCGAATCCCGGTTTCAGCTTCGGCAGCAGGTAACCTGCCGAATTTGCGGCAGTGCGGGTGCGATGCGACCGCAGCACAGACTCGTGGTGGCCGTGAGTGTATCGGGTACCGGTCATCCGCTGAGTCTACGATGGCCTCCCGAGATACGGGATCACCATCTCATTCTTCGGAACTGATGATCGGAAGCGGCAGTACCGGCACCGGCGGTGCGACGTCGGATCCGGTGGCGGTGAACCACAGATGTTCGGTGAGCTTCTCGGCATCGGCCGCCAGCACCCCACGCCGGGCGAAGAAATCGGCGACCCGGCGGCAATCCCGCTCCAGGTAACCGATTCCCTGCGGGTTGCCTACCAGGTCGACCACCTGCGGCAGGTCGATCACCACACAACCCTGGTCGCTGATCAGGATGTTGTATTGCGAGAGGTCCCCGTGGGTCCGGCCGCTCTGCGCCAACAGCTCCAGTGTGGCCACCAGGTCGTGCCAGAGATCGGTGAACTCTGTGGTGTCACTGTCGTAGGCGGCCAGCCGCGGCGCCGCGGATCCGTCCGGATCCCCGATGAACTCCATCATCAACTCCGAGCCGATCAACTGCACCGGGTAGGGCACCCGGCCGCCGGCCGCCCAGAGCTCGGCCAGCGCGCCGAACTCGGCCGCCGCCCACCGTCCGGACAGCAGTTCCCGACCGAACTGGGTGCGTTTGGCCATTGCGCGCATTTCGCGAGAGCGACGGGTCCTACGGCCTTCGACATAGCCGGCGTCCCGGTGAAACATCCGGTGCTCGGAGCTGCGGTACACCTTGACAGCAAGCAGGCAACCGGGACCGCCTGGGACCGACCGGTCCAGCAGGCTGACGTCCGCCTCCTTGCCGGTCTTCATCAGCCCCAGCGGGGTGTCCCTGGCGTTGAGATCGGTCACCAACCAGTCGGGCACCGGCGCCGGTCCGTGGTCGGCAACGTCGTAGGACGACAGCGGAGAACCATCCGCTGGACCGTCGGGATCTGTGGGGGTGTCATCGATCTCGACCTCCACCCGGCCGGACCGGCCGACATCGGCCAGCCGGGGTCCGGAAGACTTGGCCGGGCCGGATCGGCGGGGCTGGTCATCGAACTGATCGTCGATGTCGTAGTCGGCGTATCGGGTGTACGGATCGTCGGGGTCAGGTTCGGGTTCGGCGTCACGCTCGGATTCGGGGTCGAGGTCGAGGGCGAACTCCAGGTCAGGTTCGAGCTCGGGGTCATACCCGAGTTCGTCGACCTCGTCCCCGGCACCGTGGTCGTGCTCCGGGTCGTCGAAAGTGGCGTGCTGCAGTGAAGTGATTTCGTGGGGCGAACTGTGACGGGACAACGGGGTCTCCTGATGAGATCCCGCCCCGGTCGGCGGTGCGCTGTGCGCGGATTGCTCAGCCGGGGGGCGGGGAGAACGGGAACGGGGCTGATCCGCTTGGGACCGACATGATCGTTCTCCTCTCGCCTGGGCCGCCCGATCGGCGAGCTCCAGTGGATGTTCCAGTAACCGACCGGCCGACGTCAAGTGAGTTTCAGCTGACGATCTCGATACCGTTCGGCCCATTCCGTTCGGCTCGCAGTCCGGCTCGGCGGGCCACCCGCAGGACCGCCGGCAGGTCGGTGACGGTCGCCCTGGTGACGGCCAACGCTCGCGCCAACAAGCCCTTGGTGTGCTTGTTGAAGTGCGAGACCACCTGACGCTGACCCGACATGCTCTCGGTGACCACCCGCACCGTGATGGCATCGGGGAACGAGCCGAAGGCGGCATAGGCGCCGGATCGCAGGTCGATGACCGGCCCGTCGATCTGCTCGGCAGCCCGGGCGAACGCAGCGCGCCAGATCGAGGACAGGGTGGCCACGCCCAGGATCTTGGCGGACGCGGACATCCGATAGGCGGGGATCAGATCGTCCGGCCGCAACATCCCGAACAGTGCCGAGGTGATGGCCAGGCGCTGCCCTGCCCGGACCCGCTCGGAGCGACTCATCCCGGAGACGTTCAGTGCTTCGTACAACACTCCCGTGTAGCGGTGGATGGCCGGCATCGTCGGACCGGTCCGGATCGCAACGTTGTCGGTCAGTTCGCCGTCCAGTGACGCCGGAACACCGATCAGGGTCCTGGCGGTCGGCAGGTGTCCGCTGATGGTGATCAATCTGTCCAGCAACAGCTCTCGGGTACCGGCCAGCTCGGGGAACGATAGCGACGATGGCACCAGGGGCGTCGGATCACCACCGGACGCCTTCGTCTCGGACGGTGGTAGGAGCACGAACACTCGCCGACCGTAGCGTCCGCTGGGACCGACGGGTGCATCGGAGAGTGGTGTGCTGGATCCAGTTGTCTGATGGTCGGCACTGGTGAGTGTCGCTTGGCCCGCCGGTGGCCCTCCGGGTGGTGTGGTCGACTGGCGAGGAGTGGTTGGCCCGCCGGTGGCCCTTCGGATGGTGCGGTCGGCACTGGCGAGGTTTCGTTGGCTGCGCTCACCTCGCTTCTCACCTTTACGTGCCTCTTTGCACCACCCTGCGTGCCGCCGCCGGCCCCGCTGGTTGATGAGCGATCGGATGCGCAGCTGGATGATGCCGAAGTCGGCCCGGCTTGGGCAGCGGCCACGACTGTTGAGGCAGCGGTGTTCAGCACACGCGGCATCAAGCGGCGGAGGGTGATTGTCGTTGATAGGAGCCGGGTCTTCGGTCCCAGAGGACTTGTCCGTCGACGAGGGTCCCAGCCAGTTGGTCGCGGTGCACGATCGTATGGTGCCGCCCGCAGAGCAGCGCTCCGTTGGTGAGATCGGTGGGGCCGCCGTCGATCCAGTGTTTCAGGTGATGGGCGTCTGTCCAGTAGGCCGGGATGGTGCAGCCGGGGAAAGTGCAGTGCCGGTCCCGTAGCCACAGCGCTTTGAGTTGGGCCGGGGTGAACAGCCGCTGGGTGCGGCCGACGTCCAGGATCTCGCTGTCGGATCCCAGGACGACGGGGATGATCGCCGCATCACACGCCAATCGGCGCACCGTTTCCGGCCCGAGCAGCGCGCCCCTGTCCACCGAACCCAGGGTGCAACCGGCACCGGTCGCGGTGCGGAGTTCGTCCAAGGTCATGGTCACGTAGACCGCGGCCTTGGAGTTGGTGGATGGCCGGTCGCCGGCGGCGACCGCCCGGCGGCACACCTCGATCAGTGCTTCACCCCGGCGCCGTCCGACGGGGCGGGGGTCCACTGTTCCGTCGGGTTCGGGTTGTGGTTTCGACAGCGGTCCGATCGCCGCCTCCAACACCGCGCGGCCTTCGGCGTCCACCGTGAGTTCGTAGCGGTAGATCCCGCCGGCATCCCGGCCCGACGACAACTCCACATACCGCTTCCGAGAATCCTGCTCGTCCTGGAACTGGCCGTCTTCGCCGTAGCGGGCCAGGATCTCCTGGTGCAGTTGTTTCACCGCGCTGGAGCCGTGTTCGGCGCCGATGTCGATCATCAGATCCAGCACCCTGTTGTGGGTGTGGTCGGACAGGCGGGGGGACAGCTTGTCGTACTCGGCGGCCACGGTGACCGCGACCGACGGCGTCACATCGGCGGTACGGATCGCGTCGGCCACCGCGTCCAGGTCGTGCCGGCGCAGAATCGCCACACACTTCGCCACCGCCGCCGACCCACCGGTCTGCAGATGCCAGGCGGCATCCCGTACCCACGCGACGGTCGAGGCGCACTGCGACTGCTCGATCACCCCACGCTGCTCGGCCTCAGCCGTCGCGACGATCAGACCAGCCTCGGCCAACGCGCGGAGTTGATCCAGATCGCCGACCACCGACGCCAGATCGTTGCTGGCGACCTGGTGGATCACCGAGGAGACGTCCTGCAACGCGGCGACGGCAGCCGCGACACACTCGCGTCGCTGCACCAGACTCAACGGCACCGCTGCTACTGCAACGTCACCCGCCGAAGTTCCTACCCGATCCATACCGACAACTCTACGAACCAGGTCCGACAGTCGACCCCGCGGAAAGCGCTGCAGCGCAACATATTCGGTCACAATGGGATAACAGCTCTGGGCGAGTGGGGCTTTGCTAGCGCGTTCCGCTGCTGGATCTGTCCCACGGCTCAGCTGCCGAGCGCCGTCATTCCGCCATACCGAACCAGCGCTGGGATTCGAGCGTCATCCAGCGAACTCGGTAGGCCCGTGTCAGGCGGGCCGACGTCGGATCATGCCACGGTCCCGGACCTGGTAGCCGACTCGCAGGTAGGTGGCGGCCGGTGCCGGGTAGTCGTCCAGATGCCAGGTGTTGATGAACACCTCGGTTGCGCCGAGTTCGGCCGTCACGGACTCGGCGTGCCGGCACAGGGCGGTGGCCAGCCCCCGGCGACGATGCTCGGGCAGCACTCCCAGCGGTTCGATCTCAGCGGTACCCAGAGCAGGATGCCACCACAGGGTGCAGCAGGCCGCAAGCGTGCCGTCCGGTGCATGCACCACGAAGTCTCGGCTGGGGGAGTACATCCGAAGCCGGGAGAGCCGGTCGAAATGCTCGCCACGGAAGGAACTTTCGGCGCTCGGATCTACGCGAGCGGCGTCCTCTCCTGGCCACGGGAGAGTGATCGGCTTCCACGCCCGACGATGGACCTCGACCCGATCGTGCTGCTCGCCGGGACCGATCCAACAGCGTGCGGGCCCGCCTGACGATCGTCCGGCGCCTGGATCGTCAGCTGCCCGTCGGTGACGCCGGCCCAGCCGACGACGGCGCCTTCGCTGCGAGCGAGAAGAGTCTCGGCGGGTAGTTGGCCGATTGCCCATTCCCAGCCCCTGCCTCCTGGATGGTCCACCGAGGGCCATCGCCGGGCCAGGAATTCCTGCACCTCAACCGTGTCTCGCACGGTGCGCCAAGCGGCGGTCTGCAGCATGGGCCCTCCCGGGTAGCTCGCCGGCCGCACGCTAGCGGCCGGCAAGAACCGATGCCAGGACATTTCGGCTGCCACGGCATTTCGGCTGCCACGGCATTTCGGCTGGTATGACATTTCGGGTGCCGCGACGGATTCGGCTGCCATGACGTTTCGGGGGCCGCGACGGACCGGATGCCGTATCCGCCTGGACGGTTGCACCCGATGGCTAGGGTCGAGCAATGAGCGCGACAGGAACGGACCCGGACACGTTGGCCGGATTGGACGACCTGCTGACCGACGACGAGAAGGCCGTCCGGGCCTCGGTCCGCGAGCTGTGCGGCCGGATCGTTGCACCGCACGTCACCGAATGGTTCGAAGCCGGCAGCATCCCGGACATCCGGTCGCTGGTGACGGAATTCGGTGCCCACGGCCTGCTCGGCATGCACCTGACCGGCTACGGCTGCGCCGGCATGTCGGCGGTCGACTACGGTCTGGCCTGCCTGGAACTGGAAGCCGCCGATTCGGGTATCCGGTCACTGGTCTCGGTCCAGGGTTCACTAGCCATGTATGCGATCCACCGGTGGGCGAGCGAGGAAGAGAAACAACGATGGTTGCCCGGGATGGCCGCCGGGACCCAGATCGGCTGCTTCGGCCTGACCGAGCCCGATCATGGCTCGGATCCGGCGAACATGCGCACCACAGCCAGGCGGGACGGTACCGATTGGCTGATCGACGGCCGCAAGATGTGGATCACCAATGGCAGTATCGCCGACGTTGCAGTGATCTGGGCGCAGACCGACGAGGGAATCATGGGTTTCGCGGTGCCGACCGACTCGACCGGCTTCAGCGCCCCGGAGATCGGCCACAAGATGTCGCTGCGGGCCTCGGTCACCAGTGAGCTGGTGCTGGACGCGGTCCGGGTACCCGCGGCCGCCGCCTTCCCGGACGTCCGCGGGTTGAAGGGGCCGTTGGCCTGCCTGAACGAAGCCAGGTACGGCATCGTCTGGGGTTCGATGGGGGCCGCCCGATCGTGTCTGTCGGCGGCCATCGACTACGCCACCCAGCGGACCCAGTTCGATCGACCACTGGCCGGCTTCCAACTGACCCAGGCGAAGCTCGCCGACATGACGACGGAATACGTCAAGGGCATGCTGCTGGCCGTCCACCTGGGACGTCGCAAGGACGCTGGAACGGTCCGTCCCGAGCAGATCAGCCTGGGCAAGCTGAACAACGTGCGGGAGGCCCTGGAGATCTGCCGGATCGCCCGAACCCTGTTGGGTGCCAACGGAATATCGCTGGAGTATCCGGTGATCCGGCACATGAACAATCTGGAATCGGTACTCACCTACGAAGGCACCGTCGAGATGCACACGCTGATCATCGGCCAGGCCCTGACCGGCATCCAGGCATTTCGGTAGCGCGGCGGAGTTACCGTGAATGCGTGGCCATTGAATCCGACACCACGGACCCGCCGGCGATCGATATCGATCGACTGGTCGAACGCCCGCTGACCATCGAGGACGCCGGGCAGATCGCCGAGATCAATCACCAGATGGAGCAGGCCGAACCGGCCGACACCCACCTGTCCGAGGCGGACGTGCTCGAGGAACTGACCGGACCCACCGTCGACCTGACGCGGGCGTCCAGCGGGCTGTTCGACGGCGACGTGCTGGTCGGCTATTCGGCGATCGCCGCCATCGCCGATGCCACCGCCTGGAAGGCCCACCTGGACGGCGGGGTGCGAACCCCTTGGACCCGACGGGGGCTCGGCGGACGGCTGCTGCGAACCGCAGAGTCACAGGCCCGTGCCTGGAAGGAGGAGAAATTTCCGGAGCTGCCCGGAGAGCTGTCGATGTGGCTCGAACAGAGCAGGGTGTCGACGGCCGCACTGGCCGACGCCGAAGGGTTCGAGACCTTCCGGTACTTCTTCCGGATGCAGCGCGATCTGGCGCAGCCGGTGGAGAAGATCCCTCCCGCAGCGGGTTTCACCATTCGCCCGTACATGGAAGCCGACGCCGACCCGGTGCGCCTGGCCCGCAACGATGCCTTCGCCGATCACTGGGGTTCGCTGGAGAGCAGCCCGGAGCGGTGGCAGGCACATATGGTCGGCGCCCAGGCGTTCCGGCCGCAGCAGTCGTTCGTTGCCGTCGTCGATTCCGGCGGGCGGGCTGGTCGGATCGCCGCCTTCGTGATGGCCGAGGAGTTCGACGCCGAGACGACGGCCCGCGGCTACCGCACCGGCTACATCGCACTGGTCGGCACCGTCCGGGAGGCCCGTGGTAACGGATTGGCCTCCGCACTGCTGGCCCGTCAGCTGCAGTCGATGCAGGACGATGGCTACCAGCGGGCCGAACTGGGGGTGGACTCCGACTCGCCGACCGGTGCCGGCCGGATCTATCAGCGCAGCGGGTTCGTGGAGTTGGAGCGCAACCGAGTGGCCGGCATGCGATTCGGGCCCGCCACCGCTGGTGGCTAGGCTCTGCCGGTGATCATCCGCCTCTCGCACCTGTTCCTGCGCACCCTGCGCGAAGACCCTTCCGACGCGGAGCTGCCCGGTCACCGACTACTGGTCCGGGCCGGCTACATCCGCCGGGTGGCGCCGGGCGTGTACAGCTGGCTGCCGCTCGGCCTGATCGTGTTGCGCAAGGTGGAGGCGATCGTCCGGGAGGAGATGAACGCCATCGGCGCGCAGGAACTGACGCTGCCGGCGCTGCTGCCGCGGGAGCCGTACGAGGCCACCCATCGATGGACCGAATACGGCGACAATCTGTTCCGGCTCAAGGATCGCAAGGGCGCTGATCTGCTGCTCGGCCCGACCCACGAGGAGATCTTCTGCCTCACCGTCAAGGACATGTACAACTCGTACAAGGACCTGCCTCTGTCGCTGTACCAGATCCAGACCAAGTATCGCGACGAGGCGCGACCCAGGGCCGGCCTGCTCCGCGGTCGGGAGTTCGTGATGAAGGACTCCTACTCGTTCGACATCGACGATGCCGGTCTGCAGAAGTCCTACGATGCGCACCGCCAGGCGTACACCAAGATCTTCGATCGGCTCGGCTTCCAGTACGTCATCGTGAAGGCCGACTCGGGGGCGATGGGTGGCTCCGCATCGGAGGAGTTCCTGGCCGTCAGCCCGAACGGTGAGGACACCTTCGTCCGTGACGACCACGGTTATGCCGCGAACATCGAAGCGGTGAAGCTACCGCGGGCGCCGGACGTCGATGCCGCCGGGACGCCGGCGGCGCAGGTCCACGACACCCCGGACAGCCCCACCATCGACACCCTTGTCGCAGCGCTGAACGCTGTCCATCCACGGCCGGACGGCCGGGCCTGGACCGGAGCCGACACCCTGAAGAACGTGCTGGTGATGCTGGTGCACCCGGACGGCAGCCGCGAGCCGTTGGCGGTCGGGCTGCCCGGCGATCGAGAGGTCGACCCGAAGCGGTTGGCCGTCCAGGTGGCTCCGGCCGAGCTGGAACCGTTCGGGGACAACCAGTTCGCCGCCCATCCGGAGCTGGCCAAGGGGTACCTCGGACCGGGAGTGCTGGGGGAGTCGGCGAGCAGCGGAATCCGCTACCTGCTGGACCCGTCGGTGGCCATCGGCTCAGCCTGGGTCACCGGCGCCGACCAACCGGGCCGGCACGTGCTGAACCTGGTGCACGGCAGGGATTTCACCGCCGACGGCATCATCCAGGCCGCCGAGATCCGGCAGGGCGACCCGAGTCCCGACGGCAGTGGCACCCTCAGTCTGGCCCGCGGCATCGAGATGGGACACATCTTCCAGTTGGGCACCAAGTATGCCGAGGTGCTCGGCCTGAAGGTGCTGGACTCGAACGGCAAGCTGGTGACCGTCACCATGGGGTCCTACGGGGTAGGTGTCAGCCGGGCGGTGGCCGCGGTGGCCGAGGTCAATCATGACGACAGGGGCCTGATCTGGCCGCGCGAGCTGGCGCCGGCCGACGTGCATGTGGTGGCGATGGGCAAGCATGCGGTCGACGAGGTGTTCGTCAAGGCCGCCGAGATCGTCGATGCGCTGGTGGCGCAAGGGTTGTCGGTGATCTATGACGACCGACCGAAGGTCTCGCCCGGGGTCAAGTTCGCCGACGCCGAACTGATCGGGGTGCCGACCATTCTGGTGATCGGCAGGAGCCTGGCCGACGGGCAGGTGGAGATCAGGGATCGGGCATCGGGTGCTGCCGAGGTGGTGCCGGTGGGTCGGACGGTCGACGAGGTGTTGGCCGCCGTCAGTCGTTGATCAACTGCTGGTGCCGGGGAACGGCACGGTCAGCGGGTTGACCTTGGCCCGCTGCTTCCACTGCGCCAATCGCACCGCGGCGTCCGAGAGACCGCCGGCGGCGAACGCCCGCAACGGCCCGTTGTCACTGTTCGCCACCACGGACTGCCAGGCGGCGGCGCAGTCGGACTCGATGGCGATGGACAACTTCCGGGCGGATGCCAGATCGGTGGCGGCCGGCGTCGCATAGGCCGGAGCCGGCGGCGCGGGGACGACGCCGCCTTCAGCGAGTCGACCGGCCGCGGCATCCCGCCGGACCAGATGGCCGGCCCGCATCTGCGCGATCAGGTCGACGTCGTCGGGTTCGGTGTCGTTCGCGGCGACCAGTGCATACGCCCAGATCGCCGCGTTCTCGCTGCGCAGCGCCAGCTGCAGGGTGCTGCCTTCGGCCTTGGTGAGCTTGCCGGAGGTCGCTGTCGAACCAGCTGACGGAGCGGCCGCACTGGGCGGAACGCTGGGGGTTTGCGGCGGCTGCGGTGAGGTCACGAGAGCACCACCCGATGGGAGGACAGGCAGGCGGCGATGGAGGCGAACAGGGCCGCCCGGTACCGGGACACGTTGGCCAGCTGATCGCTGAATGCCAGCTGGGCGGCCGCAGCGTCCTCAGCGGCAGCGGCCAGCGCGGCCTTTCCGTCCTTCGGTGGATCGACCTGGGCACCGGCCACCGTCATCGGAGCGGCGGTGGTCCGATTGACCCTGGCCTGCTCGTCCAGCAGCCGGCGCAGATGCGCCGTCCGATCGTTCCGCAACGAGGTGAGCCGGGTCGCGGTGTCGCCGCCCAGCTTGATCCCGGCATCCAATCGGAGCAGGTGCAGCCGGGTCGAGGCGATGAGGGTGTCCATCGGATCGATCGGTGGCGGCGCCTGGGTGGTGACGGTGCGGGTGGTCTTGGTGGTCGCGAACGGGTTGCAGCCGGCGGTGGTCAACACGACGGCGGCACCGGCCGTGGTCAACACGGTGCGCCTGGCCACGGGCCGCAATCGGGGGGACAACACCGCACCATCATGGCAGCAGCTTCGTCGCCGGATGACCTCCGGTGTGACGGCGCGGCGGGCGATAAGGTGGGCACGGACAGGCACAACTACACAGGCGAGGAGCTCATGGCGGCCGGCGAACAGCGGTGGCGGGAACTGGCGGACCGGATTGCCCGCGAGGCCGGATTCGACCTCGAGGACTTCGCCGTGGTGAACGCCGGTCGTCGCCGGATGGTCCGGGTGATCATCGATTCCGACGATGGAGTGGCGCTGGATGCCGCGGCCGAGGTCAGCCGACAGTTGTCGGCGGAGTTCGACGCGGACGAGGAGCATGGTGAAGCCGGTCTGGGCGCCGCGCCGTACACCCTGGAGGTCACCAGCCCCGGGATCGGCCGGCCGCTGACCGAACCTCGGCACTTCCGTCGGGCCACCGGTCGGCTGGTCGCCGTGACCACAGCGGGTGACGAACAGGTCACTGGCCGGGTGCTCGGCATCACCGACGCCGGGGTCGATCTGCTCGCCGGCAAGGCAGGCACCGAAACCCGGCGGCTGAGCTTCGACGAGATCACCAGGGCGAAGGTCGAGGTCGACTTCTCCGGTCCGTCGGCCGCGGTGGCGGAGCTGCTGGCCGCCGATCCGCGGAGCGCCGCGTTCGCCGCGCGACAGGCCGCGCAGAATGCCACCGCACCGGACGCCGAACCCGATGACGAGGTAGAGGACACCCGATGAAGAACGTGGACATCGCCAATCTGCGGCTGCTGGCCACCGAGAAGGGCATCGCCGTCGAGTCGCTGATCGAGACCCTCGAGGCGGCATTGTTGACGGCGTACCGGCATACCGAGGGTCACCAGGCACACGCCAGGGTCGAGGTGGACCGGACGACCGGCGTGATCACCGTGCTGGCCGCCGAGACCGACGAAGAGGGCGTCGTCACCCGCGAGTGGGACGACACCCCCGAGGATTTCGGCCGGATCGCTGCCGGCACCGCCCGGCAGGTGTTCACCCAACGGTTCCGGGACGCCGACAACGAGCGGGTGTTCGGCGACTTCGCCGGCCGTGAACACGAGTTGATCACCGGCACGGTGTCCGCCGATGCGAAGGTCAATGCCCGCGGGGTGATCGTGGTGAGCCTGGGTGACGTCGAGGGCGTCATCCCGGCGGCCGAGCAGGTGCCGGGCGAGTCGTACACCCACGGCCAGCGGCTGCGCTGCTACGTGGTGTCGGTGTCCCGCGGGGTCAAAGGCCCGCAGATCACCCTGTCCCGCACCCACCCCAACCTGGTGCGCAAACTGTTCGCCCTCGAGGTGCCGGAGATCGCCGACGGCAGCGTCGAAATCACCGCGGTGGCCCGCGAGTCCGGGCACCGGTCGAAGATCGCCGTCAAACCGGTGGTGTCGGGAGTGAACGCCAAGGGTGCCTGCATCGGTCCGATGGGCTCACGGGTGCGCGCGGTGATGAGCGAGCTGAACGGTGAGAAGATCGACATCATCGATCACCATGACGATCCGGCCACCTTCGTCGGCAACGCGCTGTCGCCGTCCCAGGTGATCTCGGTCGAGGTGGTCGACGCCGTGGCAAAGGCCGCCCGAGTGGTGGTGCCGGACTTCCAGCTGTCGCTGGCGATCGGCAAGGAGGGGCAGAACGCCCGGCTGGCCGCCCGACTCACCGGTTGGCGGATCGACATCAGATCGGACGCCCCACCGATCGCCCAGAGCGCCCAGGTCGGCCCGCCGGTCGAGGCCTACGTGGCCGAGGTTCCGAATGATGCCGCCGCCGCGGCGCCGGGTTCTGAGTAGTACCTGAACGGGCGTAGACTCCTGTGTCGGACCGTTCCGACTCGTGGCGCACCTGTCTGGGTTGCCGTGACGTGGAGCGGCCCGGCGTTCTGCTCCGGGTGGTGGCCAGCAACGGCACCGGCGTCGATACGGATCGACAGATCTGCATCGTTGTACCAGATCCCCGGCGACGACTTCCCGGTCGTGGTGGTTGGATCCATCCGGACCTCGGGTGTCTCCGAGCCGCAGAACGTCGTCGAGCGTTCGGTCGTGCCTTACGGGTACGGTCGGCCACTGGCGGAAACATCGCCATCGACATCCAGCAGGTTCATGCGTACCTGGAGGATCAGGTCCGCAGAAGACCACCGATGTCTCTGCCCGATGCGGGGACAGCGAAAACGAAAGCGCAGGTCGACCATCGTGAGCACGCAGTGAAGCCCCAGCGATGAACACCATCAACTAACACGAGGTCGTGCGGGTCGGAGAAATCCTGCCGCTCGACCTCACCGTGAGGAGAGCAGTGGCAGGCAAGGCCCGCGTCAGCGCAATTGCGAAGGAACTCGGACAGTCCAGTAAGGACGTGATCGCCAAGCTCCAGGAGCTCGGCGAGTTCGTGAAGTCCGCTTCTTCGACCATCGAATCCCCCGTCGTGCGCAAGTTGCGCGACGCATTCCCCGCACCGGTGAAGACCGAATCCGGCAACGGTGCGGCCAAGACCGAGACGAACGGTGCCGCGGCCAAGCCGTCGGTGCCCAGGCCTGGCGCTCCGTCGCCGGCCACCGTCCCAGCTCCGGCACCCGCCCCCGTCGAGGCAGTGGCTGCTGCCCCGGCACCCGCAGCGCCGGCACCGGTGGTCGAGCCGCCGGCGGCACCATCGCGTCCGGTGTTCTCCGAGCCGGATACTCCGGCAGCGGCTGCACCGAGCGCGCCGGATACCGACGAATCGGCCCGGCCGGCAGCGCAACATGACGACGAAGTAGCAGCCCGACCACGCGCCGGCGGCGTTCCGGGAGCTCCCCGGCCGCCGCGAGTGGGTAACAACCCGTTCAACGTCGGCCAAGGCTCCCCGCGACCCGCGACCCGTCCCGGCGGCGTGCCCGGCGCTCCGCGTCCGGCCGCCCGGCCGGACGGCGCTGCCGGTCCCGGCGGTCCGCGGCCGGCACCGGGTGGTCGTCCCGGCGCCCCCGGCGGCGCTCCGCGTCCCGGCACTCCCGGCGGACGTCCCCCGGCTGCCGGCGGTCGACCCAGTGGCCCCGGCGGAGCCGGCGGCGGATATCGCGGCCCCGGCGGCGGTAACTCCGGCGGTCCCGGCGGTCCACCCGCCGGTGGCGGTGGCTACCGCGGTGGCGGTGGTGGCGGTGGCGGTGGCGGTGGTGCGCGTCCCGGCGGCGCCGGTCGCGGCAACGCTCCTGGTGCCTTTGGTCGGAAGGGCGGTCCGGCTCGGAAGGGCCGCAAGTCCAAGAAGCAGCGTCGGCAAGAGTTCGACAACATGCAGGCACCGGCCATCGGTGGCGTGACGTTGCCGCGTGGCAACGGACAGACCGTCCGGCTGGTCCGTGGTTCGTCGCTGTCCGATTTCGCCGACAAGATCGATGCCAACCCGGCCTCGATGGTGCAGGCGTTGTTCCACCTCGGCCAAATGGTGACGGCCACCCAGTCGGTGTCCGACGACATCCTGGAACTGCTCGGCATCGAGATGGGCTTCGAGATCGAGATCGTGTCCCCGGAGGACGAGGATCGCGAACTGCTCGACTCCTTCAACCTCAGCTTCGGTGAGAACGAGGGCGGCGAGGACGATCTGCAGGTGCGGCCGCCGGTCGTCACCGTGATGGGTCACGTCGACCACGGCAAGACCAAGCTGCTGGATGCCATCCGGCAGACCAACGTCGTCGACCGCGAGGCCGGCGGCATCACCCAGCACATCGGTGCCTACCAGGTGGCCACCCACCTGAACGACATCGAGCGCCTGGTCACCTTCATCGACACCCCGGGCCACGAGGCGTTCACCGCCATGCGGGCCCGCGGTTCCAAGTCCACCGACATCGTGGTGTTGGTGGTCGCGGCGGACGACGGTGTGATGCCGCAGACCGTCGAGGCGATCAACCACGCGAAGGCGGCCGACGTGCCGATCGTGGTGGCGATCAACAAGATCGACAAGGAAGGCGCCAACCCGGACAAGATCCGGCAGCAGCTCACCGAGTACGGACTGGTCGCCGAGGAGTACGGCGGCGACACCATGTTCGTGGAGATCTCGGCGCGTCAGCTGATCAACATCGAGGGTCTGCTGGAGGCCGTCCTGCTGACGGCGGACGCGGCACTGGATCTACGGGCGAACCCGGACATGCCGGCCGAGGGTGTGGCGATCGAGGCACACCTGGATCGTGGGCGCGGCGCAGTGGCGACCGTGCTGGTGCAGCGCGGCTCGCTGCGGGTCGGTGACTCGATCGTCGCCGGCAACGCCTACGGCCGGGTCAGGGCGATGCTGGGCGATCACGGTGAGACCGTCACCGAGGCGTTGCCCTCCCGCCCGGTCCAGGTACTGGGGTTCACCTCGGTGCCGGGTGCCGGCGACTCCTTCATGGTGGTGGCCGAGGATCGCACCGCCCGGCAGGTGGCCGGCGCGCGAGCAGCGGCGACCCGCAAGGCGCAGGTCGCCAGCCGTCGACGGATCACCCTGGAGGACCTGGGTGCTGCGCTGCTGGAGAAGAAGATCGAGCAGCTCACGATGATCATCAAGGGCGACAACTCGGGCACCGTCGAGGCGCTCGAAGATGCTCTGGTGAAGCTCGATGTGGGCGCCGAGGTCGACCTGCGGGTCGTTCACCGCGGGGTCGGTGGCATCACCCAGGACGACATCAACCTGGCCGCCACCACTCAGGCGATCGTCATCGGTTTCAACGTGAAGCCGGTACGTGGAGTACAGGAGCTCGCCGACCGCGAGGGCGTCGACATCCGGTACTACACGGTGATCTACCAGGCGATCGACGAGGTGGAGGCAGCGCTCAAGGGCATGCTCAAGCCCGAGTTCGAGGAGTTCCAGACCGGTTCCGCCGAGATCCGGGAGATCTTCCGGAGCAGCAAGCTCGGCAACATCGCCGGTTGCATCGTCCGGACCGGCGTCATCAAGCGCAACGCCAAGGCTCGGCTGCTGCGAAACGGGGTCGTCATCAACGACAACCTGCAGATCGATTCGCTGCGCCGGTTCAAGGACGACGCGACCGAGGTCCGCGAGGGCTTCGAGTGCGGCGTCGGACTCGGGAACTGGAACAACATCGAGGTGGAGGACACCATCGAGACCTACGAGATGCGGGAGAAGCCGCGGAGCTGAGTACCGGCATGTTCACCGGCACTCTCGAGCTGGACGTCCTGCTCGGCGCAGTCGGGTCACTCAAGCACAAACGGGCGGTGATCCGCCCGGTGCTGGCCCGGCTGCGTCGACTGGACGTGGCGGTCTGCGAGGCCGGTGATCAGCAGTTGCACCGGCGTGCGCTGATCGGGATCGCCTGTGTCGCAGGCGATCCCGGTCACCTGCAGCAGGTACTGGACACCTGCGAGCGGCAGCTGGCAGACGAACTGGAGCTGGAACTGTTGTCCGCCAGACGGCGGATTTTCGGTCCGGAGGACTGACTTCGGAACCGACGGAGTTTGAAGCTGAAGAGAGGCAAGGGCGATGGCCGACTCGGCACGCGCACGCAGGTTGGCCAAGCGGATCGTGGCAATCGTGGCGACCGAACTGGAGCACCAGGTCAAGGACCCGCGACTGGCGATGCTCACCGTCACGGCGGCCACGGTGACCCCGGACCTTCGGGACGCGATCGTCTACTACACGGTCTACGGCGACGACAATGACCAGACGTCGACGGCGATGGCGCTGGCCAGCGCCAACGGAGTGCTGCGCAGTGCGGTCGGCAAGCAGACCGGAATCAAGTTCACCCCGACGCTGGAGTTCCGCACCGACCGGGTACCGGAGACCTCCCAGCAGATCGAGGCATTGCTGGCCGCGGCCAAGGCCGCTGACGCCGCGGTCGCAGAGCAGGCGGCCGGCGCGGTTTACGCCGGCGAGGCCGATCCCTACCGGTCGCCGCGGGAGGTCCAACAGGACATCGATGACACCCTCGCTGCGGATGCCGGCGCCGGCGAGAGCGACGATGATGACAGCCACAGCGACGACGACGTGGCCGACGATGACGACGGCAACGGTCACCCTGCAACGGAGGGGGCAATCCACCGGTGACGCGTGATCCGGCGTCCGTTCCATCCCTGCCCAGCGACCATGAACGTGAGTTGACCCGTGCGGTGTCGCTGTTACGCGGGGCGGGGTCGGTGCTGTTGCTGGCACACAACCATCCGGACGCAGACTCGCTCGGCTCGGCGATCGCGCTCGGGTTGGCGTTACGCGCACGGGGAGCGCGGGCCTGGGTGTCGTTCGACCATCCGGACGAGGTGCCGCAATCGTTGTCCGGACTGCCCGGGATCGACCTGGTCACGCCGGCAGCTGACTGGCTCGACGGCTCTCGGTCCACCGAACTCGATCTGATCGTCACCCTGGACGCCGGATCGACGGAACGACTCGGCCGGCTGTCGTCTCTCTTCGACGGATCCACACCGGTGCTGGTGATCGACCACCACATCTCCAACACCTACTTCGGTGACGACCACCTGGTCGCGCCCGACGTCGATGCCACCGTGGTACTGATCGAGGAATTGCTCGCTGCGTTGGACGTTGCCTTGGATGGCGATCTGGCCGCACTGCTCTACGCCGGACTGGCCACCGACACCGGCGGATTCCGGCACGGCTCGGCCGCTTCACACCGACTGGCCGCCCGATTGATGGACGCCGGCGTCCAGCCGAGCCGGCTGATGAGACCGATCACCGAAGGCCATCCCTTCGGCTGGATGCAGATGCTGTCGCAGGTACTCGGCCGGTCCGAACTCGATCCGGCCGCCGCCGGCGGTCGAGGTCTGGTGCACACCTGCGTGACCACCGAGGACCTGCGCGGTCTGCGGCAGGAGGAGGCGGATTCGGTGATCGACATCCTGCGCACCTCCAGCGAAGCGGCCGCAGCCGCGGTGGTGAAGCAATCCGGCCCGGCCGACTGGCAGGTCTCGCTGCGATCCCGCGATGGTGTCCGGGTCGGCGATGCGGCGATCGCGCTGGGTGGCGGGGGCCATCCGGAGGCGGCCGGGTTCGGCTGGCAGGGCGACTACCACGGGGCCGTTGCGGCGTTGATCGCCGCGCTCGGCCCGGCCGTGAACTGACCGCAGACGTGTCGGCCACTGTTCCGTTCCCCACTGCCCGCCCACCGCGCCGTGCCTGGCTCATCTGGGGCGTCGGTGCCGGTGTCTACGTGCTGGCGGTGTTCCACCGCACCTCATTGGGCGTCGCCGGTCCGATGGCCGCCGAGCGGATGCACATCGGCGCCGGTCAACTGAGTTCGTTCGTGATGCTGCAACTGGGCGTCTACGCGATCATGCAGGTGCCGACCGGGATCGGGGTGGACCGGTTCGGCCCCCGCCGGATGTTGTTGATCGCCACCCTCACCATGGGCGGCTCGCAAATCCTGCTGTCGCTGGCGGCCAACTATCCACTGGCGCTGCTCGCCCGCGGTCTACTGGGCGCCGGTGATGCGATGACCTACATCTCGGTGCTGCGGTTGGCGGCCGGCTGGTTCCCGCCGCGGCAGTACCCGATCATCACCTCGTACACCGGCCTGCTCGGCGCCGCCGGCAACCTGATCTCCACCATCCCGATGACCGGATTCCTGCGTCAATTCGGCTGGACTCCGACCTTCGCGGTGGCCGGCGCACTGTCGGTGGTCTATGCGGCCTTCCTGTTCCGCAAGGCGACCGCAGCGCCGTTCCGCGAGGTGGCAACGGTGGCCGCCGGTACCTCGGTGGCCGGCAACCGGGTCTGGACCGAGGTGCGGGCCGCCTGGCGGATGCCGGGTGGTCGGCTGGGCTTCTGGGTGCACTTCACCACGATGGCCGGCCCGGTGGTGTTCGGAACCCTCTGGGGCTTCCCATATCTCACCCAGGTGATCGGGGTGACGCCGGCTGTCGGTTCCGCTCTGATGATGGAGTTGGTGATCGTCGGGCTGATCGCGAACGTGACCTTCGGCCGAGTGGTGGCCCGCAAGCCCGAGGTGCGAACTCCGATCGCGGTGGTCGTCTCGCTGGTGTGTCTGGCCGGCTGGCTGTTGCTGATCGGCTGGCCGGACGGCCGACCACCGGTGGCGGTGGTGATGGTGGTGATCGCCGGGTTCGCGGTCGGCGGACCCGCGTCGGCGGTGGCCTTCATGCTGGCCCGCGACTACAACCCCCGTCATCGCATCTCGACCGCCACCGGGATGGTCAACATCGGCGGCTTCTGCGGATCGGTGATCGGGGTGTTCGCCGTTGGCCAGTTGCTGGACCGGATCGACGGGCCGGTCCACATTCACAGCTCCGAGGCCTATCGGTGGGCGTTCGGGGCGTTGGCGCTGCTGACGGCGATCGGGTTGTGGCGATTGTTGACCTGGTGGCTGCGGACCCGCGCGGTGGTGCTGCTGGCCGCCGCCCGAGGCGAGTCGGTGCCGGTGCAGATCGTCCCGCACCGCTGGGAACTGGTCGACGAGGCGCTGCTGGCCGAAGAGGCGATGCTGGCCAGGGAGGCGATGCTGCTGGAGCAGGACCGGTTGGCCGGACTGGGTGGGTCCGGAGCCGATGACGATCACAGCACCGGTCCGATCCCGATCGGTGAACGATGATGCTGGTGCGGGCGTGATGAGCCCGCGCGACCGGAATCGTCCGGCGGCGGTGCCGTTGCCGCCCGGTGGTGGATTGTTGTTGGTGGACAAGCCGTCCGGCTGCACGTCACACGATGTGGTGGGAAGGCTGCGAGCCGTGCTCGGCACCCGCCGGATCGGGCATGCCGGCACGCTGGATCCGATGGCGACCGGATTGCTGGTGCTGGCGGTAGAACGCAGTACCAAGTTGCTGGGACAGCTGGTGCTCACCGACAAGAGTTATCGGGCGACCATCCGGTTGGGCGCCGCAACGACCACCGACGACGCCGAAGGGGAGCGGGTGTCGGCCGGCGACGCATCGGTGATCGACGACGATGCGATCGCCGACGGGATCCGGGCGTTGACCGGTGGGTTGCGTCAGGTTCCGAGTGCGGTGTCGGCGATCAAGGTGGACGGTCGCCGATCCTATGAGCGGGTGCGGGCGGGGGAGCAGGTCGAGCTGGCAGCCCGGTCGGTGACGATCTCCCGCTTCGAGCTGCTCGGGCCGGTCCGCCGGTCCGGTTCGTTCATCGATCTCGACGTGGTCGTCGACTGCTCGACCGGCACCTACATTCGGGCGCTGGCCCGAGATCTCGGCGCGGCGCTGCACGTCGGCGGGCATCTCACCGCGTTGCGCAGGACCAGGGTCGGCCCCTTCGAGCTGACGGCGGCGGTCGACATCTACGGCCCGGACGGGGTACCGGAGCGCGGGGCGCCCCGACCGAACATCACCGACGAGCTGCGGGCCCGGGTGGCGGCAGCGCTGATACCCGCCGCGGGCGCCGCCCGGACCGCTTTCCGGATCCGGTCCGCCACCGAGACCGAGTCCATCGAGCTGTCCTTCGGCCGATCGCTGCCGGCTGTGGGAATCCCGGGAACGTATGCCGTGCTGGACCCCTCCGGCACTCGGTTGCTGGCTTTGGTGACGGAGATCGACGGACTGGCCCGGCCCCGCCTGGTGTTCGAAGCCGCCGGCTGACTCCGGATTGACCTCAAGTGCCCTTCGGGGTGCAACCTGCAACAGTGCTGCCGGCCGAGATCCGGCAGACTGACGCCCGGACGAAACGGAGGTACGTGGTGGAGCGTTGGCGCGGGTTCGACCAGATCCCGGCGGGCTGGGGCCGGTGCGTACTCACCATCGGCGTCTTCGACGGAGTGCATCGCGGGCATCAGGCGTTGATCGAGCGGGTGGTCGCGCGGGGCCGCGAGCTGGGCCTCCCCACCGTCCTGATGACCTTCGACCCGCATCCCGCCGAGGTGGTCCGGCCCGGCTCACATCCAGCAGCGTTGAGCAGCCTGCGCCGGCGGGCCGAACTGGTGGCGACGCTGGGCGTCGATGTGTTCCTGGTACTGCCGTTCACCGCTGGGATGGCCGCCACCGAGCCGGCGGAGTTCGTCCACGACTACCTCATCGATCGGTTGCACATCGCGGCGGTACTGGTGGGGGAGAACTTCCGGTTCGGGCACAAGGGCGCCGGCGATCTGCCCCTGCTGCAGCGGTTGGGGCCGCGCTTCGGGTTCACCGCCGAGGGAATCGACATCGTGTCCGGCGACGACATCGCCGTCACCAGCACCTACGTCCGCTCGTGTGTCGACGCAGGTGATGTGACCGCCGCCGCCGCCGCCCTCGGCCGTCCGCACCGGCTGGAAGGAGTGGTGGTCCGCGGTGAGGGACGGGGCGGCAGCGAACTGGGCTACCCGACGGCGAATCTCGATGTGACCACTCACGGCGCGGTTCCGGCCGACGGCATCTATGCCGGCTGGTTCGTGTTGGGAGACAGGCGATCTCCGGCGGCGATCTCGATCGGTACCAATCCGACGTTCTCCGGCAAGGACCGGACGGTCGAAGCGTTCGTCCTCGACGGCGGTGCCAACTTCTACGGCCGGCGAGTGGCTTTGGACTTCGTCCAGCGGCTCCGCGGCCAGATCAGATTCGACTCCGTCCAGCCGTTGATCGCCCAGATCGACAAGGACGTCGAGCAGACCCGTTCAGTGCTGGGCCTCGAACCCCCGAGGTAGCGGATTTCTGGCGCGACACGCGGGTGAGTGCGGCGTGTCTTGGCAACTTTCCGCTACCTGCCCGGGGGACGACCCGCCCGGGGGGACGGCCAAGGAGGTAGCGGAATTCTGCTGCGACACGCTGATGAGTGCGGCGTGTCTTGGCAGCTTTCCGCTACCTGCCCGGGGGACGGCCAGCCGACGGGGGGACGACCCGACGGGGGGCGACCCGAGGTAGCGGAATTCTGCTGCGACACGCTGATGAGCGCGGCGTGTCTTCGCAGCTTTCCGCTACCTGGTGGGGAACCGCGGGGACGACGGCCGCCAGTCCGGGAACCCTGCCCGGTGGAAGGCCGAAAGGATCCGGTGGATCACGACATCGGGCGACGCCAGATCCTTCGAGGTCCAACGGACAACTTGGCGTCCGGTATCACGGATCCGGTCCTCCCTGATCTTCTCGGCAACCACCACATCCGCCGGGTCCTCGCCGGGACGGAGCAACGTGGTGTATTTCCCGAGCCCGTCGAATTCTCCGACGGTGCGCAGTTCGTCGAAATCGAAGTCGACCCGGCCGATGAAGACACCGGTGCTGTCCAGCAGTCCGACTTGGAGCGCCGGCGCCGGAAGCCCGGCGCTGGCGAACAACACCCGCGATCGGGACTCACCCGGACTCTCGCTTAGTCCGTCGGCGAACGCGATCACCCTGGCAGCCCCGCGTGCCGATCCTCTGCTGCTGGCCAGGTCCAGCACTGCGGCAAGCTCCTCGACACCGGTGGCCCTGGTGTTCAACGCTGCATCGGCGACCACCACGGATTGGGTGAAGGGTGCCGACCGGGCGACATCGAGGACGGTCCTGGCGACGGTTGTCACCGCAACGCCGTCAACCGCAGTGAGTTCTGCGTCGGTGAGTTGGGCGCGATGCGGATGGACCCATCGAGTGCTGTTGACGCCGGCGCGTCCCGGTCTGGTCAGGTGTACCCGGCTCAGATCCAGACCCCAGACCGGAAGGCCGTGCAACACCGCCGCCGATGCGTGGCTGACGACGGCATCCGTGGCAACCGCCAACCGGTCAACAGTGCCGTCGAGAAGCCAACGATGTCGTTGTTCGGCATAGACATCGACACCCTCGGGCAGATACACCCCTTGACGCAGCCGCTGCCATCCGCCGACCTCGACCATCTCGCTTAGGTGGTGATCCGAGAAGCCCTGAGAGCGGACGAGTCGGCTGCGCAGCAGCGGTAGTTCCGAAACGGTCGTCATGCAATCCAGCGAAACCGGCCATCGACCGATCTACCAGCGCACTGTCCGGTTGTGTGGAGCAAACGAAGTAGGTGGACAACCGCGCGCCGCAATCAACGGCGCGAACTGCCTGCACGGGTAGCGCAAAACTACGACGACACGCCGCGAGCGACCGGCGCGGCGCGGCAGGTTTCCGCTACCTGCACGGGTGCGGACGGGTGGACGGCTGGTCGCTGGGGGCGACGGCGGCTGGTAAAGTTGATATAGGTGCGGCTGCAGTCCGTGGCGGCCACATCGGACGATCTGTCAGCTCGACAGTGCCACCCGCCCCCCAGGCGAGGACGGCCCCGGGCACCAGCACGGTACAGAACACAAGGAGCATCATCGTGGCGTTGAACGCCGAGCAGAAGAAGGAAATCCTGGGCGAGTACGGCCTGCACGGCAGCGACACCGGGTCCGCCGAGGCCCAGGTCGCAATGTTGAGCAAGCGGATCTCCGACCTCACCGAGCATCTCAGGATGCACAAGCACGACCACCACTCGCGCCGCGGCCTGATGGGCCTAGTCGGCCGCCGTCGCCGGCTGCTGCGCTACCTGCAGACCATCGATATCAACCGCTACCGCGCGCTCATCGAGCGCCTCGGACTGCGTCGATAGTTCCACTTCGCCGGGAGCGCCCTCAGGGCCTCCCGGCGACGTGCATCGGGGATCGCCGGCCCACCGGGGCGGTCGACCCACCACACAACTGAACACCCACCGCCACGGCCAGTTGTACGCCCGAGATCGCCACCAGAGCGCGATCAGGGTCGGTCCTCGGTAGTGGCCAGCCGGAACCTCCCCCGTATGCGGGCAGGGAATCGATCGTGATTCGACCCGGCGGCTTCGATCGAAGGCCGGCACCCAGTCATCGGACTGGAGAACATCGGGCGCCTGACCGGCATGGCATCTTCCGACAAGGAGAAACATGTCTGAACCCACCGAAACCACGGCCGTCGTCACCATCGACAACGGATCGTTCGGAACCCGCACCATCCGCTTCGAAACCGGTCGGCTCGCCCAGCAGGCCGCCGGCTGCGTCTCCGCCTTCCTGGACGACGAGACCATGCTGTTGTCGGCCACCGCCGCATCCAAGGGGCCGCGCGAGGGGATGGACTTCTTCCCGCTGACCGTCGAGGTGGAGGAGCGGATGTATGCCGCCGGGCGCATCCCCGGTTCGTTCTTCCGTCGCGAGGGACGCCCCAGCGAGGACGCCATCCTGACCTGTCGGCTGATCGACCGGCCGATGCGACCGTCCTTCCCGGACGGCTTCCGCAACGAGATCAACATCATCATCACGGTGATGGCTCTTGACCCCAACGAGCTGTACGACGTACTGGCCATCAACGCCGGTTCGGCCTCCACCCAGCTGTCCGGGCTGCCGGTCTCCGGCGCTGTCGGTGCCGTCCGGGTCGCCCTGATCAAGGGCCAGTGGGTGGCGTTCCCGTCCCACGGCCAGCTCGAAGAGGCGGTGTTCGACATGGTCGTCGCCGGCCGGATCGCTGACGACGGTTCCGACGTCGCCATCATGATGGTCGAGGCCGAGGCCACCGCGAAGACCATCGAACTGATCGCTGGTGGCGCCACCGCGCCGACCGAGGAGGTCGTGTCGCAGGGTCTGGAGGCCTCGAAGCCTTTCATCCGGCAGCTGTGCGAGGCGCAGGCCGACCTGAAGTCCAAGGCCGGCAAGGCGACCGTCGAGTATCCGGTCTTCCCGCCGTATCAGCAGGACGCCTATGACGCCGTCTCCTCGGCGGCCAAGGACGCCCTGACCGATGCGATGAGCATCGCCGACAAGCACGACCGGGAAGCGCGCACCGACGCGATCAAGGCCGATGTGCTGAGCAAGGTCGGCAATCAGTTCACCGGCCGGGAGGCGGAGATCGGCGCGGCGTTCAAGTCCGTCACCAAGAACGTGGTGCGGCAGTCCATCATCCGCGACAAGGTCCGCATCGACGGCCGCGGCCCGACCGACATCCGGCCGTTGTCGGCGGAGGTCGAGTACCTGCCGCGGGTACACGGCAGCGCGCTGTTCGAGCGGGGCGAGACGCAGATCCTCGGCGTCACCACGCTGAACATGCTCCGGATGGAGCAGCAGTTGGACACCCTGTCGCCGGTCTCCCGCAAGCGTTACATGCACAACTACAACTTCCCGCAGTACTCCACCGGCGAGACCGGTCGCTACGGTTCGCCCAAGCGTCGCGAGATCGGCCACGGTGCGCTCGCCGAGCGGGCCCTGGTACCGGTGCTGCCGACCAGGGAAGAGTTTCCCTATGCCATCCGGCAGGTCTCGGAAGCGTTGGGCTCCAACGGGTCCACCTCGATGGGCTCGGTCTGTGCCTCCACCATGTCGCTGCTGAACGCCGGTGTGCCGCTGAAGGCGCCGGTCGCCGGCATCGCCATGGGTCTGGTGACCGCCGAGGTGACGAACGCAGCCGGCGAGTCCGAAGTGCAGTACGTGGCGTTGACCGACATTCTCGGCGCCGAAGACGCCTACGGCGACATGGATTTCAAGGTTGCCGGTACCAAGGAGTTCGTCACCGCCCTGCAGTTGGACACCAAGCTGAACGGCATCCCGACCGACGTGCTGGCCGGTGCGCTGAGCCAGGCCCGGGATGCCCGGCTGACGATTCTCGAGGTGATGAACGAGGCGATCGACGCGCCGGACGAGATGAGCCAGTACGCGCCGCGGATCACCACCATCAAGGTGCCGATCGACAAGATCGGTGAGGTGATCGGGCCGAAGGGCAAGATGATCAACTCGATCACCGAGCAGACCGGTGCGGAGATCGCCATCGAGGACGACGGGACCATCTTCGTCTCGGCGGCCGATGGCGAGAAGGCGCAGGCGGCGATCGACATGATCAACGCCATCGCCAACCCGCAGATGCCGAAGGTCGGCGAACGGTTCCTGGGCACGGTGGTGAAGACCACCGCGTTCGGTGCCTTCGTGTCCTTGCTGCCCGGCCGGGACGGCCTGGTGCACATCTCGAAGCTGGGCCAGGGCAAGCGGATCGCCAAGGTCGAGGACGTGGTCAACGTCGGCGACAAACTGCAGGTGGAGATCGCCGAGATCGATGCCCGCGGCAAGATCTCGCTGGTGCCGGTAGCCGAAGAAAGTGCAGCCAATGCGACCGATAACGGTGCCGCGGCGCCGCAGCCGGCAACTGTCGAGAGCTGATCCGGACCGAATGACAGTGCGTACCCGGAGCACCCGGGTCCTGGAGCGGGCGGCCCCGGCCGCCCACCGGGGCCCGGGTGCTGCGGCCGATGCCGTCGTCACCCTGTCGGTGACGGACGGCGGGTTGCGGATCGTCACCGAGAGCATCCCCGGCGCCCGGTCGGTGTCGGTGGGGATCTGGGTGGGTGTCGGATCGGTCGATGAGACCCCGTCACTGGCCGGCGCTTCGCACTACCTGGAACACCTGCTGTTCAAGGGCACCCGACACCGCACCGGCCGGCAGATCGCCGCGGCGATGGACGCGGTCGGCGGCGAGTTCAACGCCTTCACCAGCCACGAATACACCTGCTACTACACGCATGTGCTGGCCGAACAGGCACAGCTGGCGATCGACGTGGTCGCTGATGTGGTGCTGGACGCCACCGTCACCGGCGCCGATGTGGAGACCGAGCGGTCGGTGATCCTGGAAGAAATCGCGATGCGCGACGACGACCCGGAAGACACTCTGATCGACGCCTTCGCCCAGACCGTGTTCGCCGGGCACCCGGTTGCCGATCCGGTGATCGGCAGCATCGAGAGCATCACCGCGATGAACCGCAGCCAGATCGCCGGCTACTACCGTCGCCGGTACACGCCGGAGAAGATGGTGGTCTCGGTCGCCGGCGACGTCGACCACAGCAACGTGGTGCGCTGGGTGAAGAAGGCCTTCGCCGGCCGGCTGGACGGCACCGCCGCACCGTCCGCCCCCAGGACGGCGATCGGCACCGCCCGCGCGGAACCCCGAATCCATTTGGTGGGCAAGGACACCGAGCAGGCCCACCTGATGGTCGGCGCCCCCTCACTGGCCAGGGGCGACCACCGCCGGCATGCGATGGCGGTCCTGACCACCGCCCTCGGCGGTGGCATGAGCTCGAGGCTGTTCCGGACCATCCGGGAGGAACGCGGCCTGGCGTACAGCTGCTACGCCACCAGCCACAGCTACGCCGACACCGGCTCATTCTCGGTGTACGCCGGCTGCCACCCCGGCAACCTCGACGAAGTGGCCACCCTGATCCGCGCCGAACTGACTACCCTGGCCGGCTCCGGGTTGACCGACGAGGAGGTGCAGCGGGCCAAGGGCCAACTGACCGGGTCGCTGGTGCTCGGACTGGAGGACACCGAGTCGCGGATGAGCCGGATCGGCCGGAACCTGTTGGTGCGCAAGAAGTTCACCTCCATCGATGACGAACTCGCTGCCTTGGCGGCGGTCCGCCGGGCCGATGTCGATGCGCTGGCCGAGCAACTGCTGGCGGCGCCGCTGTCGGCTGCCGTGGTCGGGCCGTACCGCCGGCTGTCGAACCTGCCGGCCGGAGTCGGCGAGCTGGTCGACGGACGACTGCTGACCGCCGCCCGCCCGACCGGCGCCGACAGCCGGCGCAGCCGCGGTCGCGTGGCCGCCAGGGCCGGGCGACCAGTGACTCGGGCGGGCAGCTGAGCGATGACCGAGTCGATCAGGGTCGGCGTCGTCGGTGCCCGCGGGCGGATGGGAAGCCAGGCCTGCCAGGCGATCTCGACGGCGGACGGCCTCGAACTTTCCGCTCAACTCGGATCTGCCGACCCGCTCGGCGAATTGGTCAACGCCGGTGTCAAGGTGGCCGTGGATTTGACCAGGCCGGATGTGGTGATGAATACCGTCCGCTTCTGTATCCACCACGAGATCAATTGTGTCGTCGGCACTTCCGGTATCGAACAGCAGCAATTGGAGGAGATCACCGGGCTGCTGGCCGGCTTACCGGCAGTCGGCATCATTGTGGTGCCGAACTTCGCCATCGGCGCGGTGCTGGCGATGCGCTTCGCCCGGCTGGCGGCACCGTTCTTCGCCGGCGTCGAGGTGATCGAGCTGCACCACGCCGGGAAGGCCGACGCGCCGTCCGGGACGGCTGCTGCCACCGCTCGCGGAATCGCGACCGCCCGGTCCGCTGCGTCGTCAGCCCCGATGCCGGACGCCACCACCGCTGATCCGGGCGGAGCGCGCGGCGCCGACATCGACGGTGTGCACGTCCACTCGGTGCGGCTGCCCGGATTGGTGGCTCACCAGGAGGTACTGCTCGCCGGCGACGGGGAATTGCTGACCATCCGACACGACTCGTTGCACCGCGGCTCGTTCATGCCGGGAATGTTGTTGTCGGTCCGGCAGGCGCCGTTGCGAGCGGGACTGACGATCGGTCTGGAATCGCTGCTGGAGCTGGACTGAGCTCGCCCGGGTTCAGGCCTGGATGACTCGGATTCCGGCCTCGGTGAAGGCAGCGACCTGCGCCGGGTCGGCGCCGATGTCGGTGATCAGCACGTCCACCTCGGCCACTCCGCAGATCCGGGCGAACGACCGACGGCCGAGCTTCGAACCGTCGGCCACTACCAGGACCGTCGAAGCCTGCGCCACCATCATCGCGTTGACCGCCGCCTCGCCCTCGTGGTGAGCGGTGGCGCCGACGGTCAGGTCGAACCCGTCGACGCCGAGCACCGCGTAGTCCAGGTGCAGCTTGGCCAGGCCCGGTTCGGCCAGCGGCCCGATCAGCTCGTAGGAGCTGGGACGGGCGACGCCGCCGGTGACGACCAGTTTGATGGTGCGCCGGACGGCCAGATCGTTGGCGATGTTGAGCGCATTGGTGACCACCGTGAACACGTAGCCACTGGAGCCGTCCATCGGTGCGCTCGGTGGCACTGTGACCAGTGCCCTGGCCACTTCCGACGTGGTGGTGCCGCCGTTGATGGCGACCACTGAACCAGGTTCCATCAACGCTGCGGTCGCGGCTCCGATCCGACTCTTCTGTTCGGTGTTCCGGCCGCTCTTGTAGCGCAGCGGCAGATCGTAGGCGACGCTCGCCTGGGCGGCGCCGCCCCTGGTCCTGGTCAGCAGCTGCTGGCCGGCAAGGTGGTCGAGGTCGCGCCGGATGGTGGCGGCCGAGACGTCCAGTTCGGCGGCCGCGTCACCGACGTCCAACCGGCCGTCACGGCCGAGGATGTCCAGCAGTGCGGTCCAACGGTCATGCGGGCCCATCTGCGTGCTCCTTCTGATCGGACCCGTCGTGCGCAGTTCTGCTTCTTTGACGCGACTGGTCTGCGTCTTCGACGCAACTAGGCACCATGATGTCTCGAATCATGCACTGTCGGCGCACCGTGGAAGCATCCAGGGTTGTGACCGCCCGCGCAGCTCTGCCCGCTCCCACCGCCACCCTGACGGCCGCGCAGGCTCGCCGCACCGCCATCGCTGCCCAGCAGCTGCATCGACCTCGGCAGTCCACCGAGATCAACAGGGGCCACCTGCGGCGGCTGGTGCAGCGGATCGGTCTGTTGCAGATCGATTCGGTCAACGTGCTGGCCCGCGCGCACTACCTCCCGGTGTTCGCCCGGCTCGGCGACTATCGGCCCGAGGTGCTGGATCGGGCGGCGTGGCCCTCCCGCCAGCAGGATCGGATGCTGTTGGAGTCCTGGGCGCATGTCGCTTCGCTGGTCCCGGTGCAGACCGAACCGCTGCTGCGATGGCGACAACAGGCGATGGCGGAGCGCTGGCGGCCCAACCAGTTGCTCACCGAGCATCCAGACCTCGTCGACCGGATCCTGGCAGTGATCGCGGAGCACGGACCGATCTCTGCCGGCGCGGTGGAGAAGGTGCTGGAGGCGCCCGGCAAGGGCAAGGCCGGTTGGTGGGAATGGTCGGCCACCAAACGGATCTGCGAGTACCTGTTCGTCTCCGGCGCCACCGCGGTGGCCGGCCGCCGCGCGTTCGAGCGGCGGTACGATCTGGCGGAACGGGTGGTCCCACCGGCCGTCGCCGCACTGCCCACACCGGACCAGGGTGCCGCCAAGCGCCGTCTGACCGAGATGGCGGTGCGGCACCACGGCATCGGCACTCTCGGCGACATCGCCGACTACTACCGGCTGGGCAGTGCGGACACCCGACAGGCGCTGATCGAGCTGGCCGAAGCCGGCACCGTGCAGCCGGTGCAGGTCCGCGGGTGGAGCGAACGCGGCTGGCTGCACACCGACGCGGCGCTCCCGCGCACCGTCACCGGCCGGGCGTTGTTGGCGCCGTTCGATCCGCTGATCTGGCATCGGGATCGCACCGAGCGGATCTTCGGCGTGCACTACCGGATCGAGATCTACACCCCGCAGGCCAAGCGGGTGCACGGCTATTACGTGTTCCCGCTGCTGCTCGGCGATGCGCTGGTCGGTCGGTTCGATCTGAAGGCCGACCGGGCCACCGGTCGGCTGTTGGTGCAGGCGAGCTGGCTGGAGCCCGGTGCGGCGCCCGGTCCGGCGGCCGCGGCGGCCGCCATCGAACTCACCGAGATGGCCCGCTGGCTGAAGCTGGACCAGGTGGTGGTGGTCGGCAGGGGCGACCTGGCCACCGACCTGCAGTCGGCGCTGCATAGTCTGCCCGGGTGAGCCTGCCCGCCTCGGTCGCCGCCGGACATCCCGTCACCGCGCGAATCGGGCGTGAAGTGCTGGTTGCCGGCGGTTCGGCGGCCGACGCGGTCGCAGCGATGATCCTGGCCGGCTGTGTCGCCGAGACGATCTTCAGCGGGCTGGGCGGCGGCGGATTCGCCACCGTGTACTCGGCGGCCACCCGGTCCGTCGACTGTCTGGACTTCTTCGTTGCCGTTCCCGGCGTCGACGGCACCATGCCGTCGCCGGCCAGGGCCATCGAGGTGGCCTTCGGCGGGGTGCCGGTGCCGTACGAGGTCGGCGGACCGACCGTGGCGGTGCCGGGAACGCCCACCGGGGTGTGGACGCTGCATCAGCGGTTCGGCCGACTGCCGTGGGACGAGATGGTGCTGCCGGCTGAGGCGATCGCCCGGACCGGGGTGCCGTTCCCGGCGGCGCACGCGGCACTGTTGCCGGACATCGCGCCGGCGATGTTGCTCGGTGACGGGATCGCCGACTACTCCGACCCGGACACCGGGCTGCTGCTGGGTGCCGGCGATCTGCTGCATCATCCCGGTCTGGCCGACACCATGGCCGACTACCGGCGTCGCGGCCCCGAGGCGCTGATGGCCGGCGCGGCCGCGACCGCGTTGGTGGCGGCCACCCGTTCGGACGGCGGTGTGCTGTCGCTGCAAGACCTTGCCGACTATCGGGTACTGGACCTGCCGCCGTCCGATCAGCCACTTGCTGGCGGCCGGGTCCGGGCCAGGACCACCGATCTGGACAACCTGATCGGAACGGTCGCTGCGTTGGACGTCCCGGCGGTGGCGGCCGGCGGCTCGGCCCGGGCACGGGCCCTGGTGTCCGCCTTGCGTGCGCCGGCCCGACGAGCCGAGACCACCTCGGTCGCGGCCGTCGATGGTGACGGAAACGCCTGCGCGGCAACCCATTCACTGGGTCTGGGAAGTGGCATCTGGACCGGTGGAGTGCATGCGAACTCGATGCTCGGCGAGGGGGAGTTGATACGCGGCGTGCTCGAGCCCGGCGATCGGGTGGGATCGATGATGGTGCCGCTGGTGGTGACCGACGCCGCAGGGGAGCTGATGATGGTGCTGGGGGCCGCCGGCGGGTCCCGGATCCGGCCGGCCCTGCTGCAGGTGCTGACCGGCGTCCTGGTGCAGGGCCGCAGTATGGCGGAATCCGTGGCCGCGCCACGGCTGTCCGTCGCGTCCGACGCCGTGCACCTGGAGCCGGGATTCGAGCCGGAGGTGGCCGAAGCGTTGCGCCTCGGTGGCGATCAGCTGGTGATCTGGGACGCCCAGCGGCCCTATTTCGGTGGTGTGGCCGGAGTGGGTCCCGGCGGGCCGGCGGCGGATCCCCGACGGGGTGGCGCGGCGCTGCTGCTCTGACCTGGTGCTCGTCCGCCCGGATCTCCGCCGGGTACGAATCGGCAGGCCGGGCGGCGGGTGTGTTGCCCCACGGTTCGCCGCGGGGTAGAACTTGGCCACCCACTGCCGGGAGGCTGCCGTGCCGCTGCTGAGTGCTCTGGATCGACGTCACACGGAGGCGCCGCCGGGATACAACAGATGGCTGATCCCGCCGGCCGCGCTGGCTGTTCACCTGTCGATCGGCCAAGTCTATGCGACCAGTGTCTACAAGAACTCGATGATCGCGCACTTCCACACGACGAGCACTGCGATCGGGATCGTGTTCTCGCTGGCGATCGTGATGCTGGGACTGTCGGCGGCTGTCGGCGGAACCTGGGTGGAGCGCAGCGGACCTCGTAAGACGATGGTGGCCGCTGCCTGCTTCTGGGGAGCCGGGTTCCTGATCGGTGCGCTCGGCATCGCTACCACCCAGTTGTGGTTGCTGTACCTCGGGTACGGGGTGATCGGTGGTATCGGGCTGGGCCTGGGTTACATCTCCCCGGTGTCCACCCTGATCAAGTGGTTCCCGGACCGTCCCGGTCTGGCCACCGGCCTGGCGATCATGGGATTCGGTGGTGGCGCCCTGTTGGCGACACCGCTGTCGCGGCAACTGTTGTCCGCCTATGACGCCGGCTACCAGCCGGCCAACTCGAACTCGACCGCCAACGGAACATCACTGACCCTGCTGTTCGTGACGCTCGGCATCGTCTATTTCCTGCTGATGATCTTCGGCGCCACCAATGTTCGCGTTCCGGCCAGTGGCTGGGAGCCTGACGGTTTCGATCGCAGCACCGTCAAGAAGGCGCCGATGATCACCACCGCGAACGTGTCCGCGGCGAACGCGATCCGGACGCCGCAGTTCTGGCTGTTGTGGACGGTGCTGTTCTGCAACGTGACGGCCGGCATCGGCATCATCGAGCAGGCCGGACCGATGATCCAGGATTTTTTCCGCACCAACGGTGTGTCGTCGGTGACCGTCGCGGCCGCCAGCGGATTTGTCGGCATCCTGTCGCTGTTCAACATGGGGGGCCGGTTCATCTGGTCTTCCTCGTCGGACCGGATCGGTCGAAAGCCCATCTACTGCGTCTATCTCGGTGGTGGGATCGTGCTCTACCTGGTGCTGGCGCTGGCCGGTAGCACCGCAACAGCGCTGTTCGTCCTGGTCGCTGCGATCATCATCTCGTTCTACGGCGGTGGATTCGCCACTGTGCCGGCCTATCTGCGAGATCTGTTCGGGGTGTTCCAGGTCGGCGCGATCCATGGCCGACTGCTCACCGCATGGTCTGCTGCCGGTGTCGTCGGCCCCTTGATCATCAATGGCTTCCTGGACGCCCAGGGCAAGCCGGGCACCCTAACGGCATCGGCATACCGGCCCGCCCTGTTCACCATGGTGGCGATCCTGGCGGTCGGACTGATCGCCAATCTGCTCGTCCGCCCGGTTGCAGCAAGATTCAACACCGATGCCAGTGGTGCGGTCGAGCAGCAGGACACCATCGTCGACAGCGCGGTGGCCGGGCAGAACTCGACCAGCGGTGTCCGGGTGGTGATGTCGTGGGCGGTCGTGGTGATCCTGCTCGGCTACGGCGTCGTCCAGACCGTGATCACCGGAGCCAAGCTGTTCGGCTGACCCCGGCTCAGACGATTGCCGCGCGCCGCAACCGGATGTCGCCGGAGGTCGTCCGGCAGGTGATCTCCAGCCGACCGGCCTCCGCCCCGTCGACGAGCGGCGCGAGCGGCTCATCGTTGACCTCGAAGTCGTTCCGGGTGTCGCCGGCCATGGTGGACAGGTCGATCTTGGCCGCCGAACCGGGGTGCACGCCGATGGCGATGTCGCCGGACACCGCTGTCGCCTGAAGCACGCCGTTCGTCGCATCCAGGATCGTCACGTCGCCGGAGACGGTGCGCACGAACACGTCCTGCTCCGGCTGCTCGATCCGAACGTCGCCGGAGGTGGAGTGCACGCTGAGCGAGCCCCCACAGTGCTGCACGGTGACATCACCGGACACCGATCGCAGCTCGGCGTCCGCACCGATCTCGGCGATCCGGATGTCGCCGGATGCGGACTGCACCAGAGATCCGCGTTCGACCCGGTCGGCCTGCACGTCGCCGGAGGCGGTGCGGACGTCGAGCCGATCCGCCCGGCCGGTCACCCGGACGTCGGCGGACTGGGTCTGGGTACGAAGCCCCGAACTCTCCGGCGCGGTGATTCGGATCCCGAATGCACTGCGCCAGCCGTTGCGGGCCGGATCGGTGTCGACGATCAGCACGGTGCCGCTCTCCTGTACCTGCAGGTCCACTCGGACGTCATCGATGGCGTCATGACCTTGGTCCGGCTGCGGTCCGCGGCGAAACGAGGAGACCAGGTCGTCGATGATGTTCAGTCCGGTGCCCTGCAGTTGGACGACGTCGACCGTGGTGGTGTTGGTGTCGGCCAGATCGATGGTGACATGGCCGGCGGCGTTGCGGATCTCGACGACGATGGGTTCGGGTGTCAGGTAGCTCTGCATGATGATTCCTTTTAGCGTGCTGGGACTCCGGAGGGAGTCCGACGGGGACAGTGTGGGAGTAATGGTCGACAAGAGTGCGAGGGGACAGCGCAGCCGTTGGCCGGTGCGGTCGCAGTGCCGGTGGGCGCCGGACAGCCGGTGGACACCGAACGGTCAGCCCTGGATCCAACCGGTGACGGTGCGCCCGGAGCGGCCCTTGCCGTGCCGGTTGCCGCCTTTGCCGCCCTTGACGCTCTTCACCGAGTCGGCGACGGCCCGGGAGATGTAGGTGTTCAGCGACATGCCTTGGTCCGACGCGGCGCTCTCGGCCTGGGTCTTGAGATCGTTGAACAGCCGGACGGTGGTGCGGGACAGTTCGCTCCCGGCTTCCTTCATCGCCTGCGCCCAGTCGGCTGCCTGTTGCGGATCGTCCGGATCCACCGGACCATCGCCACCGGACAATCGGGCCTTGAGGTAACTCTGGGCGCGCCCGCCGAATGCGGTCTCGTCGATGTCGTCCGGGTCGTCGTGATCGTGCCGTTCGATGGCGATCCGGACGTCCTTGCCGTCGAGCTTCACCTCGACGGTGGTGCCGTCCAGTGCGCCGGTGATTTCGGCGGCCAGGTCGGACAGGGCATTCATCAGAGCGAGCCGAGCGCTGGGCTCGACCGCGCCGGCCAATGCCGCCGCGGTCCGTTGAGTGTTCTCGTCGCCGAGCGCGGCGGCCTGTAGCAGGTCGCGGCGGAGGCTGTCGATGTATGGGGTGAGGTCCATGACGTCACTATGACACCATTGATGACGTCATGCAAGTCGCAGATGACGCCAATATGGCGTCAACTGTCGGTGCGTTTGCCCGGGATTCGGCGAACAGAGCCGCCTAGGATGGGCAAATGGTGCAGAAGCGATCTTCGATGCCGTTCACAGGTGGCGCCGAGGAAGAGGTGCCCTCGAGGTCCACGCTGCTGGCCATCGCCGAGCGGGCGGCCGGCGGCGCCCGGTGACCGTGGTGCGGCTGATCGGTCGCACCGAATTCGTCGCGCCGAAGGACATCCCGTTCGACAGTGATGTCGACGGTGGACAGGCGTTGGCCGAGTTCGCTGGGCGGTCCATCTATCGGTCCTGGGACAAGCGGATCCCGGCCACCGCCAACAACGCCGGATTCCTGCGTCATCTGATCGAGGTGGGGCATCTGTCGGTGCTGGAACACAGCACGGCCACCTTCTACCTGGACGGGCTGTCGCACTCGGCCGCCCAGGAGTTCCAACGTCATCGACACTTCTCCTATTCGCAGTTGTCACCGCGAACTGCGCCGGGCGCGGTTGTCGAACCCGCGCTCATCGCGGCTGATCCGGCGCTGCACCAACGGTTCTCGGCGGCGGTAGCGGCGGCACAGGCCGACTACCAGGCACTGCTGGCAGCGTTGGAACCGGCGGCCACGGATCGACCGGACGGCGGACTCGCCGGGAAACGGGCCAGGCAGGCGGCTCGCGCGGTGCTACCGGCCGGGTTGGCCACCTCGATGGTGGTGACCGGCAACTACCGGGCCTGGCGGCACTTCATCGGGATGCGAGCCACCGAGGCCGCCGACGTCGAGTTGCGCACCCTGGCCGTCGAGTTGCTGCGGGAGTTGCAGACCGAGGCGCCGCACGTGTTCGCCGATTTCCGGATCAGTGCGCTGGCCGACGGCACCGAGACGGCGGCATCCCCGCACGTGGGCAACGGCTGAGGCGGCCATTTCACCGGTCGCCGGTGGCGTGTTGCGCAGTGACGTGGTTCACATGTTGTTCTAATGTTTGCCCATCGCCGCGACCGGTCGCTGATCGGACGGTGCGCATCGACCAACGGAGGTCTCGATGTCCACACCCCTGGAGAAGGCGCCACCGAGCGTCGGCTGGGAATCCGTTCAGGACTCGGAAGAATTCGGCCGATTACGGGCCGCTCTTCTCGGATTCATCTTCCCGATGACCGTCGCATTCCTGGTCTGGTACTTCGTCTACGTGCTGCTCGCCGACTACGCCCACGGTTTCATGGGGACCAAGTTGTGGGGCAATTTCACCGTCGGACTGCTGCTCGGCCTGTTGCAGTTCGCCTCTACCTTCCTGATCGCGATCTGGTACTCGCGGCACGCCAGCCGGCGGGTCGATCCACTGGCCGACGAACTGCGGTCCACCATCGAAGGTGACCTCCGATGACGCTGACATCGATCGTTCTGGGCCAGTGGAACACCGCGGCCTACGCGCTGGCCGACGATCCGGCACCGACGAACCACAAGGTGCTCACGATCACGCTGTTCGCGGTATTCGTCGCGATCACCCTGGGCATCACCATCTGGGCCAGCCGGCAGAATCGCACGGCCGCCGACTACTATGCCGGTGGCCGACAGTTCACCGCCATGCAGAACGGGCTGGCGATCGGCGGTGACTACATGTCGGCGGCGTCGTTCCTGGGCATCGCCGGATTGATTGCGTTGAACGGCTACGACGGCTTCCTGTATTCGATCGGGTTCCTGGTCGCCTGGTTGGTGGCGCTGTTACTGGTGGCCGAACTGATGCGCAACACCGGCAAATTCACCATGGCCGACGTGCTGAGCTTCCGGATGCGACAACGTCCGGTGCGCAGCGCCGCCGCGTTGTCGACGGTGGTGGTGTCGATCTTCTACCTGCTGGCCCAGATGGTCGGCGCCGGCGAGCTGGTGGCGCTGCTGCTGAACATCAGCTCCAGCACGGCCAAGAACTGGGTGATCGTGCTGGTCGGCGTGCTGATGATCATCTACGTGGTGTTCGGCGGGATGAGGGGCACCACCTGGGTGCAGATCGTCAAGGCGGTGATGCTGATGATCGGCGCCGCCATCATGACGATCTGGGTGCTGGCCAAATTCGGCTTCAACATCTCCGAGCTGCTGGGTGCGGCCGCCGAGAAGTCCGGCAAGGGCGACGCTTTCCTCACTCCAGGACTCAAGTACGGCAAGACCGGAATCTCGAAACTGGACTTCATCTCGCTGGGGCTGGCGTTGGTGCTCGGCACCGCCGGTCTGCCGCACGTGCTGATCCGGTTCTACACGGTGCCCGATTCCAAGACTGCTCGGAAGTCGGTCAACTGGGCGATCGGTCTGATCGGGGTGTTCTACCTGATGACGCTGGTGCTCGGTTTCGGCGCCGCTGCGCTGGTCGGCTCGAACGCCATCATTGCCAAGAGCGCCGGCGGCAATACGGCGGCCCCACAACTGGCCGAGGCTCTCGGCGGTGTCGGCACCGGATTGGGTGCGGCAATGCTGGCGGTGATCGCCGCGGTCGCGTTCGCCACCATCCTGGCGGTGGTGGCCGGCCTGACGCTGGCGTCGTCCTCATCGATGGCGCACGACTTCTACGCCAACGTGATCCGTCGGGGCGAGGCCACCGATCGTGATGAGGTGCGGGTCGGCCGGATCTCGGCAGTGATCATCGGAGCGGTGTCGATCGCCTTGGCCATTCCGGCGCAGAAACTGAACGTTGCCTTCCTGGTCGCGATCGCGTTCGCCTTCGCCGCATCCGCGAACCTGCCGGCGATCCTGCTGTCGTTGTTCTGGAAACGGTTCAACACCCGCGGCGCGACCTGGGGCATCTACGGCGGGCTCACCTCGGCACTGGTGTTGTTGATCTTCTCGCCGAACGTCTCCGGTGGGGCGGTCAAGGACGGCAAGGCAGCCAGCCTGATCAGCGACCCGAGCATCGACTTCTCCTGGTTCCCGCTGCCCAACCCCGGCTTGGCCTCCATTCCGCTGGGATTCCTGTTCGCCATCATCGGCACCATCACTTCGAAGGAGTTCAACAAGGCGAAATGGGCCGAGATGGAGGTCAGGGCACTCACCGGCGCCCACGCCGAGAAGGCAGCCGGCCACTGACCGTAAGGACGGGCGTAGGTTCGGCGGATGAGTCTCGCCCGCACCGAACGTCTTGCTCTGGCCGATCTGCTGGAGCAGACCGGCCCCGATCGCCCGACGTTGTGCGAGGGATGGGACACCCGCGAGTTACTCGCGCACCTGTTGGTGCGGGAACGCCGGCCGGACGCGGCGGCCGGGTCAATGGTCAAAGCCCTTGCCGGGCACCTGAAGTCGGTGACGAAGTCCTTCGCCGACCGCCCGTGGCAGGAGCAGGTCGAGCTGCTCCGCGCCGGTCCACCCGGCTGGAACCCGATGGGCTGGGGCAAACTCGACGAACTCGCCAACGGTGTCGAAATGTTCGTCCACCACGAGGATGCGCGGCGCGCCATCGCCGTGTGGAAGCCGCGCGAGCTCGACCCGACCACCACCGCCGAACTGACCGACGTGCTCGACTCCGCAGGCACGCGGATGGCGCTACGCGGCCTGAAGTGCGGCGTGATCGCCGAGCTGCCGGACGGTCGGCAGATCGTGATGAAGAAGGGCGATCCGGCGGTGACCGCGCACGGGGAGCCCGGTGAGATCGTGCTGTGGGCCGCCGGTCGGGATGCCGGTCAGGTGGAGTTGACCGGCACTGATCCGGTGCTGGCAGCAGTCGCCGGGGCCCGCCGCGGACTCTGACCCGCCGTTGCTCATCGCACCGGCGCGCCGTCACAGACTGCCCGGATCAGCGCAGCCAGCAGGGCGGTACGGCGGGGGATCTCGGCGATGATCACGTGTTCGGTGTCGGCGTGGGCGCCGCCACCGACAGCGCCGAGACCATCCAGCGTGGGACAGCCGACGCCGGCGGTGAAGTTCCCGTCCGAGCCGCCGCCCACTGACACCTGTTGCAGCACACCGGCTCCCACCTGAGCTGCCAGTTCAACGGCCAGGGCGAACAGCCGCTGACTACCGACCCGTTCCATCGGTGGCCGATTGATGCCGCCGGTCACCCGCACCCCGGCGCCGGGGACGGAGGGCTGCAACGCCATGATGGACACTTGCACCCGGTCCTGTTCTGCGCGGGTCCACGCCCGGGAGTCCACCGACAGGGTGGCGGTGGCCGGAACGGTGTTGGTGGTGGTACCGGCCGACACGGTTGCCGGAACCACGCTCGTTCCGACTGCGGAATCGCCGAGCGCGGCGATGGTCAGCACCTGTCCGGCGATCTCCACGGCGGCATTGATGCCCTTCTCCGGTTCCAATCCGGCATGCGCCGCCCGGCCGGTGACCGAAACCTGGTACAGCGAAACCCCTTTCCGGCCTGTCTTCAGAGCGCCGTCATCGGCACTGGCCTCCAGCACGAAGGCCGCGGTCGACTTCCTCGCCTCGTCCTCGATCAGTGCTCGGGACGACGGCGATCCGATCTCCTCGTCGCCGGTCACCAACACCGTCACCGCCGGAGCTGGGCCGGACCCGGTGAGCTGCCCGACCGCGTGCAGCGCCATCACCACGCCGGTCTTCATGTCGAAACACCCCGGGCCGCGCAGCACCTCGCCGTCGATCCGGAACGGTAGCCGCTGCAGAGTGCCGATCGGCCACACGGTGTCCTGGTGGGCGACCAGCAACACCCTGGGCCCGGTGTCGGTGCCGCCCAACTGCCAACGCAGATGCGTCCGTCCGTCCAGCACGATCCGCTCGGCCGGCACACCCAGCAGCCCGCGGCCGATCTCTTCGACCAGGCCGGCACCGTCGACCACCGCCGGCAGATCGTTGGTCGGCGTCTCACAGCTCACCAACCGCTCGATGTCGGCGAGCATCCGGGGCGTCGCGGCGGTGCAGCGGGTCAGTAGATCGTCAATCACCGATTGTTCTCCAGTCGTAGGCAGCGCGCCGGCGACCCGTCCGGCGCCGATACCTCGGGCCGCCGCTGGCCCGTCCGGCACCGCGGGCATAGATCACCTTCATGGTGGCAGTGCGGTGGATGTCGTGTCCACGCCCCCCGGCGGTAGGTTGAAGGCCATGACATCGCTCGTCGCCGGTCCCGCAGGGAAACCCGGGCAACCCTTCGGTACCACCCTGACCGCGATGGTGACGCCGTTCGCGGCGGACGGGAAGGTGGATCTGCCGAGGGTCGGTGAGTTGGCCGCTCGACTGATCGACCAGGGGAACAACGGTCTGGTGGTCAATGGCACCACCGGCGAATCGCCGACCACCAGTGACCAGGAGAAGTCGGCGATCATCCGGGCGACGGTCGAGGCGGTCGGCGATCGGGCAACGGTGGTATCCGGGATCGGCACCTACGACACCGCACATTCCATCGAACTGGCCAGGGCAGCGGAGGCGGCCGGTGCCCACGGCGGGCTGCTGGTCACTCCGTACTACTCCCGGCCGCAGCAGGCCGGACTGATCGCCCACTTCTCCGCCGTTGCCGATGGCTGTGGGCTGCCGATCATGCTGTACGACATCCCACCGCGATCGGTGGTGGCGATCGAGCCGGACACCTTGAAGCAGCTGGCTGAACACCCGCGGATCATCGCGGTGAAGGACGCCAAGGGCGACCTGCAGGCCGGCTCCGAGGTGATCGCGGCGACCGACCTGGTCTACTACTCCGGCGACGATCCACTCACCCTGCCCTGGATCAGCGTCGGTGCCGTCGGCATCGTGTCGATCATTGCGCACGTCGTTGGCCCACACGTCCGGGCACTGGTGGACGCTGCCAATGCCGGCGATTTCCGCACCGCCCGGCGGATCCACGAAGCATTGATGCCGGTACACCGCGCGATGAGCCGCACCGGCGGCGGCGCCGGGCTGGTGTTCGCCCGCACCGCGCTGCAGCAGGCCGGATTCCATACCGGCAACCCACGGCTCCCGCAGCTCCCGGCCACCGATGAACAGGCCGCGCAGATCGCTGCCGACCTGGCCGAACTTCCCCCACTCGACACCCTGGAATCGGAACCCACTTCGTGACATCACAGAACCCCGAACTCGCACCACCTCGTCTCAAGCGCGGCACCCTTCGGGTGGTCGCTCTCGGCGGCATCAGCGAGATCGGTCGCAACATGACCGTCTATGAGATCGACGACAGACTGCTGATCGTCGACTGCGGGGTGTTGTTCCCCGAGGACGGCCAGCCAGGGGTCGACCTGATCTTGCCGGACCTGCGTTTGGTGGAGGATCGGGTCGAGGACATCGAAGCGATCGTCATCACTCACGGACACGAGGATCACATCGGCGCTCTGCCGTGGCTCTTGCGGTTGCGCCGGGACATCCCGGTGATCGGCGCCCAGTTCTCGCTGGCGTTGATCGCGGCCAAGTGCAAGGAACATCGGATCAAGCCGAACCTGCAGGTCGTGCGGGAAACCGACCGGATGACCATCGGCGCCTTCGATCTGCAGTTCTTCGCCGTCAACCACTCGATTCCCGATGCGCTGGCGGTGGGGATCCGCACCGAAGCCGGAAGTGTGCTGCACACCGGCGACATCAAGCTCGACCAGCTGCCGCTGGACGGCCGGCTCACTGATCTCGGTGGCTTCTCGAAGTTCGGTGACGCCGGGGTGGATCTGTTCCTGGTGGATTCAACCAACGCGGAGGTGCCAGGATTCGTGGCCCCGGAACGGGAAATCGGCCCGGTGATGGACAACTACATCCGGTCGGCGCCGCAACGGGTGATCGTCGCGTCGTTCGCTTCACACGTGCACCGGGTGCAACAGATGATCGACTCCGCCCAAAAGTACGGTCGAAAGGTCGCTTTCGTCGGCCGCTCGATGGTGCGCAATATGCAGATCGCTCAGGAGCTCGGCCTGCTGACCGTGCCGGACGGGCTGGTTCGCAGCCTGGACAAGGCGCTGGATCTGCCGCCGGAGCAGGTGATGCTGATCTCCACCGGATCCCAGGGCGAGCCATTGTCGGCGCTCAGCCGGATGTCCCGCGGCGAGCACCGCAGCGTGAACCTGGAACACGGCGACACGGTGATCCTGGCGTCGTCGATGATCCCGGGCAACGAGACGTCGGTCTTCACCGTGATCAACGAGCTGGCCAGGATCGGCGTCCAGGTGATCCACCAAGGGGTGGCCAAGGTGCACGTCTCCGGTCACGCATCGGCGGGAGAATTGCTGTATCTGTACAACGCCGTCCGGCCGAAGAACGTGATCCCGATCCACGGCGAATGGCGGCATCTGCGGGCGAACGCGAAACTGGCTGTGGCGACTGGTGTTCCGGCCGATCGGGTAGTACTCGCTCCGAACGGTACGGTGGTCGATCTGGCGAGGGGGCGAGCTCGGATCGTCGGACACATCGACGTCGGCATGGTGTACGTGGACGGCAGTGCCGTCGGAGACGTCGGCGAGAACACCCTGTCCGATCGGTTGATCCTTGGTGAAGGCGGCTTCATCTCGATCACCGTCGCGATCGACTCACATACCGGGCGGGCGAAGGGTTCGCCGACGCTGGCCGGCCGCGGCTTCTCTGACGATCCGAAGGCGCTGGATGCCGCGGTTCCGTTGGTGGAAGCCGAGTTGGCCCGCACCGAGGCCGACGGCATCACCGATCCGCACCGGGTGGCCCAGTCGGTCCGCCGGGTGGTCGGCCGCTGGGTCAGCGACACCTACCGACGCCGGCCGATGATCGTACCGACGGTGATCGGTGTCTGATCGGGCTACCGAACCGGTCCTGCACTTCACCACGGCGGCAGACTGGCAACGATCGCTGGCTGCCGGGGAGCATCGGATCTCCGGTCGGGGGATGACGCTGGCCGAGCAGGGCTTCATCCATTTCTGTTACGCCGACCAGCGTTCCGGGGTCTGGCAGCGGTTCTGGGCGACCGAGACCGCGCCGGTGCTGCTGCTGACGGTCGATCAGGCCAAACTGCCGATCCCGATCGTCGACGAGAACACTTCGGGTGGGACGGAACTATTCCCGCACCTGCACGGACCGCTGCCGGTCGACGCGGTGATCGACGTCCAGCCGGTGGATCAGCATGGCGACCCTGCAGGTCCTGGCCAGCCCTCGTGACCATCGCCCGGTCGACCGCGGTCAGCCGCCCAGGGCATCTGCTGTCGCCGCGTCGGCCGGGTAGAACGCCTCCAGCACCAATTCCGACACGGTGATGTCGGCCGTGGTCTCCACCGTCGCCGCGATGGAGAAAAAGGAGAGCTCGGCCGTACCGACCTTCAGCCGCAGCGGCAGCACCGCATCACCCGGCGCGGCTGTTCCGCCGTCGTCGCCCGGGTAGTCGCGGAGCTCATCGAGCAGCGCTGCCAGCTTGTGGTCGCCGGTCCGCTCGACACGTCGACTCAGCTGCCCGAGCAGATGGGCTCGCCACTGCCCGAGGTTGACGATCCTGGGTGCCACCCCGTCCGGATGCAGGCTCAACCGCAGCACGTTGACCGGCGGCCGCAGGAGCTCCGGCGACACGTCGGCGATCAACTCTCGCATCGCCTGGTTGCTGTCCAGCAACTCCCACCATCGGTTCATGATCAACGCCGGGTGGCTGCCGTGGGCCTTCAGGATCGACTTCAGCCCTGAGTACACGGCGCCCAACTCGGGAGCGTCGAGCGAATGCTCCGGATACCGCGGGGCGTAGCCGCCTGCCAACAGCAGCTCGTTGCGCTCCCGCAGCGGAACCTCCAGGTGCTCAGTGAGTCGGACGATCATCTCCGGCGTCGGACGTGATCGTCCCGTCTCCACGAAACTCAGGTGCCTGGTGGAGATCTCGGCCTGCAGCGACAGCTCCAACTGGCTGAGCCGGCGCCGTTCGCGCCACTGTCGCAACAGCAATCCGACAGGTGGACGGGCGCTCGCTGCCGTCATGGATGTGCTCGCGGCATCGAGAACCGTTGCGTTGACTGCGGATCGTGCGGCATGACTGCGACAGTAGCGGCGCCGCGCGTGTGCGGGCCATGATCTCCGAGGTCATCAGATCATGACCTGCCGGGTAATCGACAGTGTTCGACGAGCGCGGCAGCATCGGTCCGGTCAACCACTGATCGACCCGAGGAGCTCACATGACCGAAATCCGCACTCGCTACCTCCGCTGCTGGAACGAAACCGATCCCGTTGCTCGGCAACGGCTCCTGGCGGAGGGCTGGGCCGAGGACGCCGGCTACACCGACCCACTGGTCGAGGCGAACGGTGTGAACCAGATCGACGCCACCATCGCCGCGGTACAAGCCCAGTTCCCCGGCTTCATCTTCACCCAGGTCGGCGAAGTGGATGCCCACCACCAACAGGCGCGTTTCAGTTGGGGACTCGGACCGGTCGACGCGGAGCCGGTGATCATCGGCTCCGATGTCGTCGTCACCGACGCCGACGGCCGGATCGCCACCGTGCTCGGATTTCTCGACAAGGTCCCGAGCTGAGGCGTCGCCGCCTACCCGCCCGGTGCAGCCGAACTCCAACATGCGGTAGACGTAGCACCACAGACATTCGCCACATGCTGATCTGTCAGCTGCCCGGCAAGTGTGCGCAGCTCCGCTCAATCTCGGCCACCCCGAATGGCCCTGGTTCGGTAAACATGGCAGATCTCTATGTCGGGACTCCGACATCCGGCCGTGATCCGTTCGACCCAGGACGTGCCGGCGGCGCAGGGCCCGAGCCGGTGTGGCTGCTGGTACCGATGGGACTCAAGCGACTAGCGTGATCGGCATGGCCGGAAAGCCCAGCACGTCTGCGCGCCCCCGTTCGGCTGCGCCCGGAGTTCGCGCACGCTCGAGCGCCTCGGGTTCGTCGGGCACGGCCAGCACCCGGTCACTGGACCGCCCAGGTTCCGGCAGGGCACCGGCGAAGGGTGGCACCGGTCGGCCGCGGGCATCCGCCAAGGCCACCGCCACCAAAGCAATTCGACGTCCACGGACGACGGCGAAGCGGTCCGGTTTCCGCCGCACCATGGGGGCCATCGGACGCAGCATCTTCTCGATCTGGCGACTGATCGCCCGCGGCCTCGGGGGATTGGTCCGGGCGCTGGGCAAGGGCGCCGGCGCGGCCAAGAACATGGACACCGCGCATCACCGGGACGGGATCGGCCTCGGCCTGATCGCGATCGCGTTGGTCTGCGCGATCGGGAGCTGGTTCCACGCCGCCGGCCCGGTCGGCGAGCTGGTCGACAACGTCGCCCGGGTATGGATCGGCGCGCTGGCGGTGGTGTTGCCTGTGCTGTTGCTGATCCCGGCGGTGGTCTTCATGCGGGCCGACGACCGACAGCGCCGGACAGCGCCGCGGTTGGTCGGCTCCACGGCCCTGACACTGGGCGTCACCGGCACGGTCCAGGTGGTGCATGAAGCGAACCTGGTCGACGTCGACTCGGTGGCCGCCCGCAAGCAGGCCGGTGGCACTCTCGGCTGGCTGTTGGGCCATCCGTTGTTCATCGGCATCAGCACCATTCCGGCCATCTTGGTGTTGTCGCTGCTCAGCATCTACGGACTGCTGCTGCTCACCGGCATCCCGCTGGTGCAGTTGCCGAGCCGGATCCGGAGCTGGCTGGGGGCCCAGCGTTCGGCCGCCGGCGATGCCGAGGGCGACCCGCACGATCACGAGTCCTATCTGGCCGGCGACGGCATCGCGCTGGATGCCGACGCCGATCTGTCGTCCGCCCGGCTCCGTCGGGCGTCCCGCCGGCGGGTGGCAGCGGACAGCACCACGGCCGACGAGCCGCCGGACGAGCAGCGCACCGAAGTGCTGCCGCGCCGACGACAGGGTCGCGGCGCCGGCGACGAGGTCGGAAACGCCGGGGAACTGGCCGCCGCCACCGCGCCGACCGAAGAGCTCGGCCGACGCCGAGTGGACAAGCCGCCGGTACCGGACCTCCCGCATCCGCCGGTCGCCGCGCCTACCCAGCTCACCCTCGACCGCGCCGTCGATGGCACCTACCAGCTGCCGCCGGCGGCCCTGCTGAAGCTGGGTGCGCCGCCGAAGCAACGGTCGGCCGCCAACGACGAGATGATCGAACGGATCGACAACGTCCTGGAGCAATTCAGCGTGGACGCGGCGGTCACCGGCTTCAAGCGGGGGCCGACCGTCACCCGGTACGAGGTGGAGCTGGGGCCCGGAGTCAAGGTGGAGAAGATCACCGCGCTGGCTCGCAACATCGCCTACGCCGTGGCCACCGACAACGTGCGACTGCTGGCGCCGATCCCCGGCAAGTCCGCCGTCGGTATCGAAGTGCCGAACTCCGACCGGGAGATGGTCCGGCTCGGCGACGTGCTGGCCGCTCCGGATGCCCGCAAGGACCAGCACCCGTTGGTGATCGGTCTGGGCAAGGACGTCGAGGGCGGATTCGTCACCGCCAACCTGGCCAAGACGCCGCATCTGCTGGTGGCCGGCGCTACCGGTTCGGGCAAGTCCAGCTTCGTCAACTCGATGCTGGTCTCGCTGCTCCAGCGGTCAACCCCGGCCGATGTGCGGATGGTGCTGATCGATCCGAAGATGGTCGAACTCACGCCCTACGAAGGCATTCCGCACTTGTTGACGCCGATCATCACCCAGCCGAAAAAGGCCGCGGCGGCGCTGGCCTGGCTGGTGGAGGAAATGGAGAAGCGGTATTCCGACATGCTGGCGCACGGCGTGCGGCACGTCGACGACTTCAATTCCAAGGTCCGGTCCGGGGCGATCGTCGCCCCGCCCGGATCGGAGCGGATCTACCGGCCGTATCCGTACATCCTGGGCATTATCGACGAGCTGGCCGATCTGATGATGACAGCTCCTCGGGACGTCGAGGACGCCATCGTCCGGATCACCCAGAAGGCCAGGGCCGCCGGCATCCATCTGGTGCTGGCCACCCAACGACCATCGGTGGACGTCGTCACCGGACTGATCAAGACCAACGTGCCGTCCCGGCTGGCCTTCGCCACCTCCTCGCTCACCGACAGTCGGGTGATCCTGGATCAGCCGGGAGCCGAGAAGCTGATCGGCATGGGCGACGCTCTGTACCTGCCGATGGGCGCCAGCAAGCCCGTCCGGATCCAGGGTGCCTACGTCTCCGATGAAGAGATTGCGGAGATCGTGTCTTTCGCCAAGACCCAGGCCGAGCCGGAGTACCGGCAGGACGTCACGGTCGCCAAGGTCGAGCCCGGCAAGAGTGTCGACGCGGACATTGGCGACGACATCGACCTGTTCATGCTGGCCGTGCAGCAGGTGGTGGAGTCCCAGCTGGGCTCGACCTCGATGCTGCAGCGCAAGCTGCGGGTCGGCTTTGCCAAGGCCGGCCGGCTGATGGATCTGATGGAGACCCGCGGCATCGTTGGCCCGTCCCAGGGTTCCAAGGCCCGCGATGTGCTGGTCCGGCCGGACGAACTGGATGACGTGATCGCCTCGCTGACCGGCGACGGCAACAACTCAGGCGTGCCCGAGGATCTCTGACCAGTGTCCGCGAGGATCAACTTCGATCTCGAGGATCTAATGGTGTCGTCCTGCCCAGCTATCACATTTCACTCGAAGTTGATCCTCGCGGGCCAAGGCGGACGTGCGTGCGCGTCGTGCGGAACAGAAACCGAGGGCGGGGCCGGGACTGCGGCAAACTGAACGGATGCGTGTTGCCGTGCTGTCCGATACTCACTCGCCACGGTTCTGGAAGCGTTGTCCGAGAGCCGTTGCCACCGCACTGACCGGCGTGGATGCGATCTTGCATGCCGGCGACGTGTGCACCGTGGACACCCTGCTGGAGCTACAGGCCTGGGCACCGGTTCATGCTGTCGTCGGCAACAACGACGGCCCGGAGATCGGCGAATGGGGGGCACGGGAGACCCTGCACATCGAACTGGCCGGTCTGCCGATCGCGATGATCCACGACAGTGGACCCGCGTCCGGCCGGGCGAACAGGCTGCGGCAGATGTTCCCGGACGCCTCCCTCGTTGTCTTCGGGCACTCCCACATCCCGTGGGACGAAATCGTTGCGGGACAACGCATCCTGAACCCTGGCTCTCCCACCGACCGCCGGCGGCAACCGCGCGGCACGATGGGCGAGCTGGTGATCGAAGACGGCTTGCTGATTTCCGCACGGATCTTCGCGGTGACGTGAGCACTCAGGACATCTTCCCGGTCTCGACCGAGCGAGGATCGATACCGTCACCGCTGAGTGTTCAGTCTGTCGGCGGCCACCGTTCAGGCTACATTTCGGATGACGCTGTTGCCGCACGGGCCAAGGGGGAATGCAGGTGACGAATCCCTGGGCGCCGTCGCCGGCGGGCACCGCAGTTCACGATCGGCGGCATCGTCCACTGCCGGCACAGCTCAGTTTGCGCAGTATCCCGGACGGCCGTCGGCTGGTTCCGGTGACGTGGATGGTCCCGCTGATCGGGCTGCTGATGCTGGGTGCGACGACCGCGGCAGTGCTCACCGCCAACGCGGAACCGCGTTTTTTCGTCGCCGCAGCAGCGATCAACCTGATCGGGTATGCGCTGGTGTGGCTGGTGATTCGGCCGGGTCGACTGCGGCTCAGCCCTCGATTCCGGTCGTCGACGGGTACCGAATCCACCGATGTGTTGGTCCCGCTGACGCAGCCGATTCCAGTCGTCTCGACCGACCGTGGGCCGTGGCTGCGGACCGGTTCGTTGCTGCTGCGATCGGCGGTGGTGGCGCTGGGCGCCAGCGCAGTGTGGTCGTTGGCGCTCAACTTCTTCATCCGGCCGCGGTTGCCCAAGTTCAGGATGAGCACGTCGGAGTCCGGCGCGTTGATCTGGTCGATGCTGAATTCGCTGGTGACCGCCATCGTGGAGGAGTGCGGGATGGCGGTGCTCATTCTCGCGGTGGCCGGCCTGGCCGGCCGGTACTCGCCAACCGGGTGGGACACCCGCTCCGCCGGTTACCTGGCGATCGTGGCCGCGACAGTGGCGCGGACGTTGTTGCACATTCCGTTGTGGGGTGCCGGCGCCATCAGCCGGATCGGATTGTCGTTCGCGCTGGCCTGGCTGTTCTGGCGAACTCGGCGCATCTGGCCGCTGATCGTGGCGCACCTGGTCTGGGACTCGGTGGCACTGATGACGTTGGCCTCACCGTCGATGGCGGTCCGCGGCATCGCTGCGCTGACCATCCTGTGCTGGACGATCGCCGCTAGCATCATCGCCGGTATTGCCCTGGGCCACAGCCGCCGGAACCTGGCTGAGCTGCCACCTCCGCAGTAAGGGCCTGCTGGACGACCTGCCGGGGAGTGGGAGCCGAGCCCGCTGCTCTGGTGCGGCGTCGGTGGCCAACGGCAACGCTGCCCGCTGGCCGCGACAGTGTCGCTGATCCGCTACCGGCAAGAGCGATGACCCTCAGGATCGGTCACGGGGTGGGACGAGGCCTGCTTTGCCAGGGCCATCGACCGCTGATTTCCAGCTCGATGGAAAAACTCAGGAAGGTTCGGATCAAGACAATTCCGGCCAGCACCGCCACGCTGGTCAATGTCGGTTTGTCCGCGACGGTTCGGATGATGTCAGATGCAACGAGTAGTTCCAGACCGAGAAGGATGGACCGGCCGACCCATTGCCGGAACTGCTTGTAGACATCAGGTTCCCGGCGGCGGATGCGGATCGTCGCTACGACGGCTGCCGCGGCCACCCCGACAACCATGGCCGCGACGCCGGCGGCGTCGATGACCTGGACGACTCCGGCGATCACGCTATCGAAAGTCATCCTCGGCGGCCGCGAATGTCCGAGGCGGTATCGCGCAAGGTTGGCTCGGTGTCGGCGTTCTGCGTATCAGCCATCTCAATTTCTTCCCTGTCCCGCGGCGAGGGAATCATCCTCGCAACTCACCGACAACCTAGCCGCGAACTTGTGCGGTTTGCTGTCAGCGCCGCTAATCGTGCCCGTCCGACGGCCACAGACGTCTGGCCAGGTATCCCCGTGACGGCCGTCCACGTCTTCTACCGCTGCATCAGATCAGGCCGAGGCCCTTGACCGCATCGCGTTCCTCACCCAGCTCGGCGACGGATGCGTCGATCCGGGCGCGGGAGAACTCGTTGATCTCCACTCCCCGGACGATGGACCAGTCGGTGCCGTCGCTGGTGCACGGGAACGACGAGATCACGCCTTCGGGCACGCCGTAGGAGCCGTCCGACTCAAGCGCAACGCTGGTCCAGTCGCCGTCGGCGGTTCCGTGCACCCAGCTGTGCACGTGATCGACGGCAGCACTGGCCGCCGACGCCGCCGACGAGGCGCCTCGGGCTTCGATGATCGCCGCCCCTCGCTTGGCGACCGTCGGAATGAAGGTGTTCTCCAGCCACTCCTGCTCGACCTGATCGGCGATCGACCTCCCGTTCGCCTGCGCGGTGTACAGATCCGGGTACTGGCTGGCCGAATGATTGCCCCAGATGGTCATCTTGCTGATGTCGGTGACCGAGACGCCGAGCTTCGCCGATGCCTGGGCCAGCGCCCGGTTGTGATCCAGTCGCATCATCGCGGTGAACCGACCGGTCGGGATGTCCGGAGCGTGCGAGCGGGCGATCAGCGCGTTGGTGTTCGCCGGGTTGCCGACCACCAGCACCCTGATGTCCTCGGCCGCGCCGGCGTTCAGTGCCTCGCCCTGCGGGGAGAAGATGCCACCGTTGGCCTCCAGCAGGTCGGCGCGTTCCATTCCGGCGGCCCGCGGCCGGGCGCCGACCAATAGGGCGATATTGGTGCCGTCGAACGCCGCAGTGGCGTTGTCGGTGATGTCGATGCCGGCCAGCAACGGAAAGGCGCAGTCGTTGAGTTCCATCGCGGTGCCTTCGGCGGCTTTGAGTGCCGGGGTGATCTCCAGCAGGTTCAGCTGCACCGGAGTGTCGGGTCCGAGCATCGCGCCGGACGCGATCCGGAACAGCAACGCGTAACCGATCTGGCCGGCCGCGCCGGTCACCGTCACCTTCACCGGAGCATTCGCCATGGAAAGCATCCTCCTCGTCGTGCCTGGCGGGCCGTTCCCGCCGGCCGGGGTGCCCGGATGGTGTCCGGATCGCCGCGTCGGTTCCAGCATGTCAGGTAGGCCGGCCGGGGTGTAGTGGCACTGCGGTGGCCTTGCTCTCAGCGGCCGGGCAGCTGCCCGGCCGAACCCGGATCGAGCAGCCAACGGGTGGCGCTGCGGCCGATGGCGCCGGCCGCGGGCAGATCGCTCTCGGCGGCACCGCCGACGGCGCGAGCGACCGCCTCGGCCTTCTCGGTGCCGGCCACCAGCAGCCAGACCTCGTCGGCCTCCCGGATGGTCGGCAGGGTGAGGGAGATCCGGCTCGGCGGCGGCTTCGGGCAATCGCGGACCGCCGTGACCGGCCCGTCGGCACGCAGCGCGGGGGAGTCCGGGAACACCGACGCCACATGGCCTTCCGGGCCCATTCCGAGCATCACCAGGTCGAACGCCGGCGGCAGCAGTGCAGCATAGCCGGCGGCGGCGGCGGCCAGATCATCGCCGAACTCGCCGTCCGATGCCGCCATCTCGTGGACCCTCGCCGGGTCCAGCGGCAACTGGTCGAGCAGTGCGGCCCGAGCCTGTCCGGCATTCCGCTCGCCATCGGCCGCCGGGATGAAACGTTCGTCACCCCAATAGATCTCCACCCGTGACCAGTCGACCGCTGCCCTGGCCGGGGACTGCCCGACCTGGCGGAGAACCGCGATGCCGGTGCCACCGCCGGTGAGCGCGATGGCGGGGATGGCGCCGGTCGCCTGCCGGTCGATCAACAGGGTGATCAACCTGGCCGCCGCTGCCGTGGCGAGCAACTCGGCAGTCGGATGGATGACGATCGCAGGCTTGCTCATCGGGACTTGCCCTTGGTCGGGCCGGTTTTCCCGGTCGCGCCGGATTTTCCGGCCGCGCCGGATTTTCCGGCCGCATCGGCTGCTGTCTTCGTACCGGTTTTCCGGGCAGTACCGGCCCTCGGTGATGCACCCACTTTCCGACTCGCGCCGGCCTGACGGGTGGCGGCCATCCCGGTGTTGCCGGCGATCAAGTCCAATCCCTTGGACAGCACCGATGCGTACACCTCGTCGTCGTTCAACCGTCGCAGCTCCTCGGACAGACAATCCCGTAGCGATCGCCGGGGCAGCGCCAAGGATCGTTCCGGCTGATGCTCCATGTTCAGCGTCGCGGTCTGCCGGTCCGGCCGTTCCAGCCGCACCGGACCGGATCTGCGGTGCAGCACCACCGAGTACATGCCGCTGCCCGCCCGGCCCTTGGCCACCCGCTGCACCGGACACTTGAGCCGCAGGGCCAGCCAGCCGGCCATCAGGTCGGTCGAGGCGGAATCGGGAGCGCCGGAGACGACGGCGGACAGCACCGTGTCGTGCGGCGGCTGGTCGAGGGCGGCTGCCAGCAACCCGCGCCAGGTGGTGATCCTGGTCCAGGCCAGATCCGTGTCACCGGAGTGGTGAACGGCAGCTCGGGACCGCAGCGCGGCCATCGGGCGTTTGGCCGCTGCTGCGTCGGTGATCCGGCGCTGTGCGAGTTCGCCGATCGGGTCGTGGGCGGGATCGTCCGGGGCGGTCCCGGGCCACCAGGCGACCACTGGTGCGTCGGCCAGCAATAGCGGGATCACCACCGACGCGCCCTGCTCGGCCATCGGGCCGAACAGTCGCAGCACGATCACTTCGCTGGCACCGGCGTCGCCGCCGACCCGGATCTGCGCATCCATCCGGGCCGCGCCCCGCCTGGTGCCCTGGGCGACCACGATCACCCGGCAGGGATGCTCGAAGGAGGCGGCGTTGGCCGCGGCGATCGGCGCTTCGGAATTGGACTCCTCGGTGACGATCACCAGGGTGAGCACCCGACCGAGGGCGACGGTGCCGCCGCGCTCCCGCAGATCGACCATCTTCTTGTTGATCGTGGCTGATGTGGTGGACGGCAGGTCGAGGATCACGGTCGCCGCCAGGTTCGTCCGTCGCGAGCCATCATGGCGTCGGCCGAGGCCGGCCCCCAAGTGCCGGACAGGTACGGATCGGGGTGTGATCTCGTTCTGGCCCAGGCCTTCTCGATCGGATCGAGGATCTTCCAGGACAACTCGACCTCCTCGTCCTGCGGGAACAACGACGGCTCGCCGAGCAGCACGTCCAGAATCAGTCGCTCGTAGGCCTCCGGTGAAGCCTCGGTGAAGGCCTGCCCGTAGGAGAAGTCCATGTTCACGTCCCTGACCTCCATCGTCGGCCCGGGCACTTTGGAGCCGAACCGGATGGTGGTGCCCTCGTCCGGTTGCACCCTGATCACCAGCGCGTTGGACCCGAGTTCCTCGGTGTCGGTGTGCGCGAACGGCAGATGGGGAGCGCGCTTGAACACCACCGCGATCTCGGTGACCCGCTTGCCCAATCGTTTGCCGGTCCGCAGGTAGAACGGCACCCCGGCCCACCGTCGGGTGTCGATGGTGAGTTTGACCGCCGCATAGGTCTCGGTGTCCGAGGACGGTGAGATGCCGTCCTCCTGCAGGTATCCGGGGACCTTGACACCGCCCTGCCAGCCGGCGGCGTACTGACCGCGCGCCGTCTCGACCGCCATCGCCGCGTTGTCCTTGGGTATCTGCACCGCCGAGAGCACCTTGGTCTTCTCGGTCCGCAGGTCCTTCGGTTCGAACGACACCGGCTCTTCCATCGCCGTCAGCGCCATCAGCTGCAACAGATGGTTCTGGATGACGTCCCGCGCGGCGCCGATGCCGTCGTAGTAGCCGGCGCGACCGCCGACTCCGATGTCCTCGGCCTGGGTGATCTGCACGTGATCGACGTAGTGCGAGTTCCAGATCGGCTCGAACAGCTGGTTGGCGAACCGCAGCGCCAGCAGGTTCTGCACCGTCTCCTTGCCCAGGTAGTGGTCGATCCGGAACACGCTGGACGGCGGGAATACCTCGCCGACCAACCGGTTGAGGTGCTGGGCCGATTCCAGATCGTGGCCGAACGGTTTCTCGATCACCACCCGGCGCCATTCGCTGCCCAGTTGGGTGCACAGTCCGGAACGCTGCAGTTGTTGCAGCACCCTCGGGAAGGCGCCGGGCGGGATGGACAGGTAGAACGCGTGGTTGCCGCCGGTGCCGCGGGTCCGGTCCAGGTCGTGCAGGGTCGCCGACAGGGTGTCGAAGGCGTCATCGTCGTCGAAAGTGCCCTGGACGAATCGGATTCCCTCGGCCAAGTGCCGCCAGACGTCCTCCGAGAACGGGGTGCGGGCATTGGCCTTGACCGCGTCGTGCACGACCTTCTCGAAGTCCTGGTCGTCCCAGTCCCGGCGGGCGAAGCCGACCAGCGAGAAGCCGGGCGGTAGCAGCCCGCGGTTGGCCAGGTCGTAGATGGCCGGCATCAGCTTCTTCCGGGACAGATCTCCGGTCACCCCGAAGATCACCACCGATGACGGGCCGGCGATCCGCGGCAGTCGTTTGTCCCGCGGGTCGCGTAGCGGATTGGTCACCGTCAGCCCGTCAGCGCCGCGGCGATGGCATCCAGACCGGCCGCCCGATCCCACAGGTACAGCCCGAGCACCGGACGGCCGTGGTCGGCCAGTACCGAACCGTCGCCCTTGGCCTGCGCCTGCTGCAACGAAGCGAAGCTGAACGGCTGGTCCGGCACCTCGAGATCCTCCTTGCTGGCGCCCATGATCTGCAAGAAAATGCCGTTCGGGTGACCGCCCTTGTGGTACTGCCCGGTGGAGTGCAGGAACCGCGGGCCCCAGCCGAACGTGGTCTGCAGGCCGGTTTTCTCGGCCACCACAGGGCGCAGCCGGGCGGCGTCGTCGGTGGTCCGGTCCAGGTAGGCCTGCACCGAGACGTAGCCGGCAGCCGGCGCGGATGCCAGGAAACGTGCCAGCAGATCGGCGAGATCCGTTGCTCCGGCCAGCAGGTCCGGCGAGCCGTAGGCGGTGACGCCGTCGAAGGTCGGGGAGCCGTGCGCCGCAGCGGCTTCGGGAGAATTGTCAGCCGACGCGCCCCCGTCTTCTGATCCCGGTCCGTCCAGCAGCTTGCGGGTGGCGATCTTCGCCGACTCCACATCGGGCTGGTCGAACGGGTTGATGCCCAGCTCCCGGCCGGCAACGGCGATCGCGTACTCCCAGGCCAGCAGCTGGGAGCCGAGCGGGCCGGCCACCGCGAAGGCGAATCCGGATGCCGGGACCGCAGCGGCCGGCGATCCGATACTGGCCAGTACCGCGTCCGTGCCGGCGTCGGCGAAGCCGGGTGCCTCCGGATTCTCCACCACCACCGGGAGCACCCCGGTGCCCTGCTTTCCGGTCGATTCGGCGATCAGTTGCTCGGCCCAGTCGCCGAAACCCTTGATGCCGGAACCGGTGTCGGCCAGGACCACCTTCTCGGCGCCGGCCAGCTGGGCCAGGCCCAGCAGCGCACCGATCAGCAGACCAGGGTTGTCTGCACTGTCGGCGGCCAAGCCGGGTGCCGCCGCTGCCGCTTCATCGAGCAGCTCACCCAGGTCCACGCCGGCCAACCCCGATGGCACCAGGCCGAAGGCCGTCAGCGCGGAATACCGGCCGCCGACATTCGGATCGGCCAGGAACACCTTGCGGTAGCCCTGCGTCGCGGCCAGTTCGGCAAGCGGTGAACCCGGATCGGTCACCACCACGATGTGCTGCCGCGGATCCAGCCCGGCTTCGGTGAACGCCGCCGCGTAGACCCGGCGGTGCGAGTCGGTCTCGACAGTGCCGCCGGACTTGCTGGAGACGACCAGCACCGTGTGCGCCAGATCGTCGGCCATGGCGGAACGGACCTGACCCGGATCGGTGGTGTCCAGGGCCACCAGCGGCCGGCCTCGGGTCGCGCAGATCACCTCTGGCGCCAGCGACGAACCGCCCATCCCGGCCAGCACCACATGCGTCAGACCGTCGACGGCCAGGTCGTCGCGGAGCTGCTCGATCTCGGCGACCAGCGGGCGGGAGGTGTCGGCCAACGTCGCCCAGGACAGCCGTTTCGCCGATTCACTCTCGGCATCCGGGCCCCACAGGGTGGCGTCCTGGGCGGTGATCCCGGACGCCACCCCGGCCTGCACCAGCCGATCGACAGCAGCGGCCAGCGCCGCCGGATCCGGCGCGGTGGCCGTCACCGTCAGCGGGCCGGCCACACCGTTCGTGGTGTCCATGGTCACTTCTCGTCCTTTGAGGACGCCTTCGCCAGTTCGGCAGCGACGGTGTCCAGCAGCTCGATCCAGGACTTCTCGAACTTCTCCACGCCCTCCCGTTCGAGCACGTCGTAGACATCCGCCAGGTCGATGCCGACCGCCTCCAGGCCGGAGAACACCGCCGAGGCCTGCGGATAGTGGGCGCGGACGGTGTCGCCGTGCACCTCACCGTGGTCGGCGACCGCGTCGATGGTCTTCTCCGGCGCGGTGTTCACCGTGTTGGCGGTCACCAGGTCGACCACATATCGGGTGTCGTCGTAGCTCGGATCCTTGACGCCGGTGGAGGCCCACAACGGTCGCTGCGGCTTCGCGCCGGCCGCCGCCAGATCGGCCCACTCGGCGCTCGGATCACCGACGCCGAAACGCTGCTCGAACAACTGGAAGGCCAGCCGGGCATTGGCAATGGCGGCCTGGCCCCGCAGTGCGTGGGCCTCCGGGCTGCCGTCCTCGTCCAGTCGACGATCGATCTCGGTGTCCACCCTGGAGACGAAGAACGAGGCCACCGACACGAGTGTCGAGATGTCGTGGCCGTTGTCCTTGGCCTTGCGGACGCCGGCGAAGAAAGCGTCGATCACCTCGCCGTAGCGCTCCAGCGAAAAGATCAGCGTGACGTTCACGCTGATCCCCTCGGCGAGTACCGCGGTGATCGCCGGCAGCCCTTCCTTGGTGGCCGGGATCTTCACCAGGACGTTGGGCCGGTCGACGATCTTCGACAGCTCCTGGGCCTGCGCGATGGTGCGGTCGGTGTCCTTGGCCAACCGCGGATCGACCTCGATCGACACCCGGCCGTCGACGCCGTCGGTGGCCCGGAACACCGGCTCCAGCACATCGGCGGCGTTGCGGACGTCGTCGGTGGTCAGCGCCGTCACCACATCTTCGAGCTGGGCGCCGCGGGCCGCCAGGTCGGCGACCTGTTGGTTGTACGCATCACCCTTGGCCAGGGCGCCGGCGAAGATCGTCGGGTTGGTGGTGACCCCCGAGATGTGTTTGCTGGTGAGAAGTTCCGCCAGATTGCCAGAGCTGATCCGGTCGCGGGACAGATCGTCCAACCAGAGTGAGACGCCCTGCTCCGTGAGCTCGGCGAGTCGGTCGCGCTTCGTATCGTCGGTCATTGCCGTCACTTTCCTTCAGAGGAGTCGCCGAGGCGATCCGCGGCGGCCGGGTTGTCGAGCGTGGTCTCGTCGGCTCGGTTCTTGGCCGGCGGGGTGATGGGGGAGTTGCCGCCTTTTCGGCTGCGATCGACCACAGCCAGCGACTCCTCGGCGGCGGCCACCACGGTTTCCGGGGTGAAGCCGAACTCGGTGAACAGGGTGGCGAAGTCGGCGGAGGCCCCGAAGTGCTCCAGCGATACCGGCCGGCCGGCACTGCCGATCCACCGGTACCACGGCACCGCCACGCCGGCCTCGACCGACACCCGAGCGGCCACCGACGACGGCAGTACCGACTCGATGTAGTCGGCGTCCTGCCGCTCGAACCAGTCCAGACACGGCATCGACACCACCCGAGTGCCGATGCCCTTGTCCTGCAACACCTTCCGGGCGGCGACGGCCAGCTGAACCTCCGAGCCGGAGCCCATCAGGATCACCTGCAGGTCGCCGTCGGCCTCGGCCAGCACATAGCCACCCTTGGCGACACCGGCGGCGTCGGTGCCGGCCAACGTCGGCACGTTCTGCCGGGTGAGAGCCAGCCCGACCGGGCCGGAGAACCAATCGTCCTGTCGTTCCAGGGTGGCCTGCCAGGCGAAGGCGGTCTCGTTCGCGTCGGCCGGTCGCACTATCGACAACCCGGGAATGGCCCGCAAGGCGGCCAGATGTTCCACCGGCTGGTGGGTCGGTCCGTCCTCGCCGAGACCGATCGAGTCGTGGGTCCAGACGTAGATCACCGGTGCCTGCATCACCGAGGCCAACCGGACGGCGCCACGCATGTAGTCGGAGAACACCAGGAAGGTGCCGCCGTACGGCCGGGTCGGGCCGTGCACGGCGATGCCGGTCAGGATCGAACCCATCGCATGCTCGCGGATGCCGAAGTGCAGGGTGCGGCCGTAGGGCTCGGCCTGCCACTGTTTGGTGGCCGCGACGACTGGGCCGAACGAGTCGGCGCCCTCCATGGTGGTGTTGTTCGATTCCGCCAGATCGGCCGAGCCTCCCCAGAGCTCCGGCAGCACATCGGCCAGCGCGTTCAGCACCTCACCGGAGGCCTTGCGGGTGGCCATTCCCTGTCCGCCACCTTCGGCATCGACCGGGTAGCTGGGCAGCTTGTCGGCCCAGCCGTCCGGCAGCTTGCGAGCAGCCAGTCGGTCGTAGAGCTCCTTGTGGTCGGCGTTCTTGCTCGCCCACTCGTCGAAGCTCGGCTGCCAGTCGTCGCGCGCAGCCGTGCCCCTGGCACCGAGCTCACGGGTGTGCCTCAGCACGTCGTCATCGACCTGGAAGGTCCGATCCGGATCGAAGCCGAGGATCTTCTTGACCTCGGCGACCTCTTCGTCTCCGAGTGCACTGCCGTGTGCCTTGCCGGTGTTCATCTTGGTCGGCGCCGGGTAGCCGATGATGGTCCGGATCGCGATGAACGACGGCCGGTCGGTGACGGCCTTGGCTGCCTCGATGGCCGCCAGGATGCCGGTGACGTTCTCGCCACCCTCGACCCGCTGGGTATGCCAGCCGTATGCCTCGTACCGGGCCACCACGTCCTCGGACAACGCGATGTTGGTGTCGTCCTCGATGGAGATCTCGTTGTGGTCGTAGAAGACGATCAGGTTGCCGAGCTGCTGGCGGCCGGCGATCGAGCTGGCCTCGCTGGTGACCCCCTCCTCCATGTCGCCGTCGGAGGTGATCACGTAGATGTGATGGTCGAACGGACTCTGGCCGGCCGGCGCATCGGGATCGAACAGGCCGCGCTCGCGGCGGGCAGCCATCGCCATCCCGACCGCGGACGCCATCCCCTGGCCGAGCGGACCGGTGGTGATCTCCACCCCGCGGGTGTGGTGATGCTCCGGGTGGCCTGGGGTCAGCGAACCCCAGGTGCGCAGCGACTTCAGGTCGTCGAGTTCCAACCCGAAACCACCCAGGTACAGCTGGATGTACAAGGTCAGGCTGGAATGCCCGCAGGACAGCACGAACCGGTCCCGGCCGACCCAGTCGGTGTCCGCCGGGTCATGCCGCATCACGCGCTGGAACAGTGTGTAGGCCAGCGGTGCCAGCGACATCGCCGTTCCTGGGTGGCCGTTGCCGACCTTCTGGACAGCGTCCGCGGCCAGCACCCGGACGGTGTCCACCGCCCTGGTGTCCAGCTCGGTCCAGTCGTCCGGGACTCGGGCGGTGGTCAGTTCGGCATTGCTGGCGATGACAGATTCTGCGGGGTTGTCAGCCACGATGGTGACCTTCCTTCGACGACACTCCTCCGGGTCGGTACCGGTTGTTTCCAGCAGTGCCGGAGGAATGAGAAACGAAACGGCGTACGGCGACCGACGGCGCCTGCCGACCCGGGTGACGAACCGGGTGGGGTCGGCGCTTCTGGTCGTTCACTTCCCCACCGAGCCTAGTCCCGGGCAAGATCGTTCGCTGCGGCGGAGCGGGCGGGCGGGGCGAATCGCCGGCCACCTCGGCCGGCCCCTACGATGGGAGCCGTCGAGCATCCGCTCCGCCGGCCTGGAGCAACCATCGGGCCGGCGGCAACGAGAGGGAGATCGCGAACAGTGACGGTCGCCGGGACGGGTTCGTCCTCGCCGGATCCTGCGCCGGTCGAGGTACTGCTGGATTCCAGCGACCTGCGCCCGGAACCGGTCGACGGAACCTCGGCGCCGGTGGCCGCCGGTCCATTGTCGCTGCGGGGCCGGCTCGGTGCCTATCTGGCGTTGACCAAGCCGCGGATCATCGAACTGCTGTTGATCACCACGGTGCCGGCACTGTTCGCCGCCGAGCGGCGGGTGCCGGATCTGTGGCTGGTGCTCGCCACCCTGGTCGGCGGCACCCTGGCTGCCGGCAGTGCCAATGCGCTGAACTGCGTGGTGGATGCCGACATCGACGCCAAGATGCGGCGGACCAGGGTGCGGCCGCTGGCCCGGCACATCGTCACTCCGCGAGCGGCGCTGACCTTCGGGGTCCTGCTCGGTCTGGCCTCCTGCACCTTCCTGGTGTTCTTCACCAGCTGGCAGGCCGGCGCGCTGGCCGCGGTGGCGATCCTGTTCTACGTCTTCGTCTATTCGATCTGGCTCAAACGCCGCACCTCACAGAACATCGTCTGGGGTGGGTTGGCCGGCTGCATGCCGGTGATCATCGGCTGGTCGGCGGTCACCGGTGGGATCGGCTGGCCGGCCTGGGTGTTCTTCGGGGTCATCTTCTTCTGGACCCCGCCACACACCTGGGCGTTGGCGATGCGCTACCGCGACGACTACGCGGCGGCCGGCGTACCGATGCTGCCGGTGGTGGCCCCGGAGCGGGTGGTGGTCCGGCAGATCGTCCTCTACAGCTGGGCGATGGTGCTCTGTTCGCTGCTGCTGATCCCGGCCTCATCCTGGCTGTATGCCGCGGCCGCGGTGCCCGCCGGTCTGGTGTTCCTGGCCTGCGCCCACCTACTGCACCTCAAGGTGCTGCGCGGCGAGCCGGCAAAGCCGATGACGCTGTTCCACCTGTCGAACCTGTACCTGACGGTGATCTCGGTGGTCTGGGCCGTCGATGCCGCCGTCGGCATGACGCCGCTGGGATGGCCCTGGTGAGCGATCCGGCTGCCGAGGATTCCCTGGATTCCGGGGCGGCCGTGGACCCGCCCCTGTCCCGGGTGGCCGCCGATGCCGTCAGCTGGTTGCGATCATTCGCCGCGGAACGCGGCGAATCCGTCGCGCTGATCAACCACCTCGGACGGTCCGGTGCCCGGATCGTCGCGATCGGACCGGACGGCACTTACGGCGACGCCGTCGTCGAGTCGGTGGCCGCCGCCGAGGACGTGTGCCGGCGGGCCGGCATCCCGACCGCCCACTGGGACCGGGAGACCTCCGCGAAACTGGTCCTCACGCCGGCCGACCGGACGAAGATGGCCGGCAGCGGTCGTTAGCCGACCTGCTGCTCCGGGACCTCGGTGCGCTGCCTGGTGCCGAGCACCATCCAAGTGGCGGCCAGCACCACCAGCACCGCACCCAGCACGTGCGCGACCACCAGAGCCTCCGGCACCCCGATGGCGTACTGGACCAGGCCGAGCAGACCCTGGGACGCCGTCACCGCCACCAACAGCCAGCCGCGCCGCTGCAACCTGCGGCCCGCCCTGACGGCCAGGAACCCGACGGTCAGCGCGGTCAACAATCCGAGATAGCAGAACATCAGATCGGCGTGCACCTGGGCCAGGGTCCGCACCGGCAGTCCGAGCCGCGGGGTGTCGATGTCGCCGGCGTGTGGCCCGGCCGCGGTGACCAGCGTCCCGGCCACGCACAACGCCGTCAGCACCGCGAGTGTGCCCAGCGCCAGCAGCCGAAGTGGATGGGGCACCAACAGTCGGGCCGGCACATCCGGCTCGCCGATGCGGACCGCGGTGACCAGGGCGAACGTCACCAGCAGCAGGGACACCAACATGTGCGGTGCGACGGTCCACCAGATCAGTTCCTGGCCGACGACCACGCCGCCCCAGATCGCCTGGAACAACACACCGATCGGTCCGACCAGGGCGATGCGGAGCACCGCGGCCCGGCGTGGCCGGTGCAGCCAGAGCAGCACGAAGGTGCCCAGTGAGGCGATCAGCACCACCGACGTCAGGCTCCGGTTGGTGAACTCGATGGCCTGGTGGACACCCGCCATTCCGGTCCGGTACTCCGGGGTGAGGGTGCCCGGCTGGCATTCCGGCCACGACTTGCAGCCCAGCCCGGAACCGGTCACCCGGACCGTAGCGCCGGTCACCGCGATCAACCCGTTCGTGATCACGGCAGCCCAGGCGAAGACCCGCAGCAGTCGATCCGACGACACCAGCCGCCGGATCCGGTTTGCTGCGGTATCCGACCGGACAGTGCCCGATCGGGCGGTGTCGGGTTGCTCGGTATCGGGCCGATCCGTTTCTAAAGCCATCGGAACCACCGTACGGTTGCCGCCCAGGCCGCCGCCGCCCAGACCAGCAGCACCAGCCAGACCCGCAACGACGGTGCCGCGTCCTGCTGCAGCGCCATCCGCAGTCCGTCGGACAGCGCGCCGACCGGGGTCAGGCCACCGGCAATGCGCAACCAGCCGGGCGCAGCGGTCAACGGGACGATGATGCCGCCGATGCCGACCATCACCAACCACAGCAGGTTGGCCACCGCCAATACCGCTTCGGCCCGCAGGGTGCCGCCGATCAGCAGTGCAAGTCCGACCAGGGCGATCAGGGCGAGCAGCGTGATCGGGATGGCCAGTGGCCAGCTGCCGGCCGGTCGCCAACCGAGCAGCGCGGCCAGCAGACACAGGATCAGGAACTGGCCGCAGACCACCGTGAACACCGAGCCGCACTTGCCGGCCAGCAACAACCAGCGGGACATTCCGGCTGCCGCGAGTCGTCGGAGCACGCCGTATCGGCGGTCGAAGGCGGTGGTGATGGCCTGGGCGGCGAAGGCGCTGGACAGCAGCGCCAGGGTCAGCACGCCGGGAGTGGCGGTGTCGACCCGTGGTTCTGCGAGGTCGATCACCCGCAGCAGGGTGAGGCCGAGCAGCACGCCGATCGGGATGATCACCGCGAGCAGTAGCTGCTCGCCGTTGCGGAGTTGGATGCGGAGTTCGGTGCCGACGGCGGCCAGCACCATCCTTCGCGCCGGAGCGGGCCGCGGATCGGCACGGAATGTGCCGGCGGCGAATCCGGACTTGTCGGCGTTCGTCATGACCGGAGCTGCCGTCCGGTGAGCTCCAGGTAGACGTCGTCGAGCGACCGGGCACCGGTGCGCAGGTTCCTCGGCATCACTCCCGAGCGGGCACAGAACGCAGTGACGGCTGCCAGTACCGCCGGAGTGATGTCACCGGTGAGCAGATATTGACCGGGCGAGGTCTCGGTGGCAGTGACGCTGTCCGGCACGACGTCGCGGAGGCCACCGAGATCGAGTCCGGCGGTCGCGGCGAAGGTGAGCTGTGGTTCGCCGCCGGCCACCAGCTCGGCGGGCGTGCCCTGCGCCACCAGGGCGCCGTTGTCGATGATCAACACCCGGTCGGACAGCAGTTCCGCCTCGTCCAGCAGGTGCGTGGTGAGAAGCACGGTGACGCCGTCGGAACGGACGGCGCCGATCAGGTCCCAGACCAGTCGGCGGGCCTGCGGATCCATTCCAGCGGTCGGCTCGTCCAGGATCAGCAACCGCGGCCGGCCGACCAGGGCGGTCGCCAGGTTGAGTCGTTGCTGCTGGCCGCCGGACAACCGGCGGACCGGCGTCCGGACCACGTCCGTCAAGCCGAGAACGTCCAGCAGCCAACGGGTGTCGTGCGGATGCGCCGAACAGGCAGCGACAAGTTCGAGCATTTCGCCGGTCCGCGCCGACAGATGGGCGCCGCCGGCCTGCGGCATCACTCCGACCTGTGGTCGCAGCCGGCGACCCTGCCGCCATGGGTCGAGTCCCAGCACCCGCACCCGGCCGGAATCGGGTCGGGCAATCCCTTCGATGACGTCCAGCGTGCTGGTCTTGCCGGCACCGTTCGGCCCCAGCATGGTCACCACCTGGCCGCGGCCGACGGCGAATTTGAGACCGTTGACCGCCGTGTGGGATCCGTACCGTCGCACCAGGTCGACCACATCGACAGTGGTGTCCGGCTGTTCGCCGAGGTGCGCGCGGATCATTTGTCTTCAGGGTAGGACGTCAGACAGCTCACGCCGGTGGCGGCACCTCGAATGCCCGGATCTCGGGTGCCCGGATCTCGGGTGCCGGGAACTCGAAGCGATGGTGTCCGGCCGGCACCTGGTGTCGTTGGCCGTTCGGCAGATCGATGGTGGCGACCGCATCGGCCGGGATCTGCACGTCCAGGCTGAACTGTTCGTCGGTGATGGTCCATTCGCTGGTGAACTCGCCGGACCGGGTGAGGTAGCGGGCGCCGGCGGCGGTCAGGTCGCCGCACGGTCGCGGGCGGACCGAGAGCCGGCGGAAACCGACGTCGCCGTCCTGTTGGCCCAGGCCCGCCAGGTGCCCGAAGAACCAGTCGTCGATGGCCCCGTTCATGAAGTGGTTCTGACTGATCCCGAAGGTGGGGCCGTCCCAGGTCTCGGTCAGCGCGGTCGCCCCGTGCCGCAACAGGTAGCCGTAGCTGGGTTTGTCGTCGACCTGGGTCATCGCGAACAGTGTCTGGTGCCGGTCGTGCAGCGCCAGTACCTGGACCAGCGCTGCCATCGCCACTTCGCCGACGTCTGGGTAGTAACCGCACTCGATCACCATCCGGTCGAGCCGATCGACTGCGTCGGCGATCTCGTCGCCGACCAGCAGCCCATTGGACAGGGCCACCGCGAGGTCGGCGACCGAGCCGTCGCCGACCCCGGCCGGTCGGACGAACCGCGATCGGAGACCGGTCATCAGCGCGGAACGCTCCTCCCGCCAACGAGTACCATCCGACCGGCCGAGCACATCGGCGATGTCGGCCAGCACTCCGATCGCTCTGGCCAGCGCACTGGTGGCCACCAGCGGCACCGACCGGACATGTGAACCGTCCCAGTCACCCAAGCCGTAGCTGAGCACCCCGTCGTCCAACGACTCGATCAGATACTCGACGTACCGGACGGCGGCATCGATGCTGTCGGCGAGGACGCGGGTATTGCCGTAGCCGGTGTACAGCTGCCACGGCAGGAAGACGATGGCCAACCCCCAGTTGGCATCACCGCGCCAGGGATCGGGGAACGGATCCCATTCCGGTACGTACAGTCCGATGTGGCCGTCGTCCTGCTGCGCCTCTCGGACAAGTCGCACGGTGTTCTCCAGCAATGCCTCGCTGTGATAGTTCCAGCGCAGCACCGGGAACAGCAGATGCACCTGTTCCAGGTAGCAGAGTTTCTCGCGTTGTGGACAGTCGGTGAACGTCGAGTACATGTTCGAGGTAATCGCCCGCCGGATGATCCGGTGGATGTCGTCGATCCGCTGGTTGGAACTGCTGAACCGGCCGGTCGACGGCGTGTCCGCGGCGATCACCAGGCCCAGCGCGGTCTTTCCGATGGAGTCCGGAACAGCTGCGCCGTCCAGGCCGGTGAGTTCCAGGTAGCGCAGCCCGTTGTACATGAACTGCGGCGTCCATCGCAGGTCCCGATCGGCGGTCCGGACGGTGTGGAACACCGGACCCCAGCCCTCGGTGATCTCGTTGATGGTGCCGTCCGGATGCAGCAGCTCGGCCGGCCGCAGTCGGACGGCGCTGCCCGCCGGGATGTCGAGCCTCGGCCAGCCGGCGAAGTTGATCCCGAAGTCGATCACCACCGTCCCCGCTAACGGTTCGGTGACGGCGATGGCCGGCAACTCCTCGACGACCCGCAGCGGCGGAGTCGTCTTGGGCCGCAGGGACAATGCCGCTGGTACCAGCGCATCGACCGCCGGCTGCTCCGGCCACCCGTCGATCCCGGCGGCATCGAGTCCGACCATCCGGGCGGCGTCGAAGTCCTCGCCACCCACCCAGTTGGACGAGGTCACCGGTCCGAGGATGCTGCGCCAGTTGCTGTCGGTGACGAGGACTCGCTCGCCGGCCGAGTCGGTCCAGCGCAGCACCGCGCAGGTTGCCAGCTCGCCGTAATCGGTGAAGATCTTGGTCCATCGGCCGTCCAGGTTGTGCGAGCGGTACATGCCGGGACCCAGAGCGATCGTCAGTGCGTTGCGGCCCTCGCGGAGGCAGTGCGTCACGTCATGCGTGAGGAACTCGGCATGTTTCGAATAGTCGGTGTAGCCGGGTTCGAGCAGCCCGGGGGAGATCGGCGCGGCGTTGATGGCCGGCTGGTATACGCCGAGTCCGGCGATGGTCAGCGTCGCCTGTCGGACGTCCGGGCCGACCTGGAACGTGGTGCCCAGCACCGGGAGTGGGCCGTTCGGGTCGGCGCGCCACTGTGGGCTGGTGATCCAGCCGGCAGATCGGTCCGGCGAGATCGGGTCGTCGGTCATCGGTGCCTTTCGGTGTGGTACGGCCGGCCGGCCTCGGGACCATCGGCCTGTTTGTTGGTGGGCAGCCCGGTCCGCCACAGCAGGAACAGGCCGATGCCGGCCACCACCGCGGCGGTGCTGACCGCCGCCGCGATGGTGAACGGTGGGATGGTGCCGCCGTTCGGCATGATGATCAACGAGTAGGCCGCCGTCACCCAGACCGCTGCCGTCCGGAACCGGCTGGCCGAACTGGCCGCCGCCAACGGCAGCGCCGCCCACAGCAGGTACCAGGGCTGGATCACCGGCCCGAGCAGGACGAACGCACCCAGCGCCAGGCCGAGCCCGAGGATCGGTTCCAGCCGGCCCCGCCAGGTCAGCCACATCAGGTAGACCGCTACCAGCGTGCCGGCGCCGGTGCCGAGCGGCTGCATCACCGAGATCGTCGCGTCCGCGTGGTCACCCAGGCCGAGCAACAGTCCGATCTGACCGGCACCGACGCCCATCGAGGTGGTCACCGACAGGAAAGACCGGACCGTTCCGGGAGCACCGAGGCCGGCGATCCAACCGAGTCCGTAGCCGGCCAGCCAGCTGATCAGCCCGAAGCTGCCCAGCGCCACGGCCGCCACCATCGCCGCCTGCCGGACCAGGTCCGGCCATCGTCTGGAGCGGCGCAGTGCCAGCGCGATCACCAGGAACGGCAAAGCCATCGCGGCGGTCGCCTTGACCGCCACCCCGATGGTGACGATGACCACCCCGAGCACCCACGATCGGTCCAGGGCCACCACCAGACCGGCCAACATGGCGCCGATCATCAGCGCCTCGTTGTGGCCGCCGGCAATCAGATGGAACAGCACCAGCGGGTTGAGCGCGCCCAGCCAGAGGGCGGCCACCGGGTCGACGCCGCAGCGTCGGGCCAGCCGGGGCAGCGCCCAGATGATGGCCATCACCCCGATCAGCTCCACCAACCGCTGCAGCAGGATGGCCAGGATCAGGTGCTGACCGGAGACGGCCACGATGCCCTTGGCGATCAACAGATAGGCCGGTCCGTACGGGGTCGGGGTGTGTTGCCAACGGCCGTCCACCTGATGACTGAAGGTGTCGGAATCACCCAGCACGTCGTACGGGCCGGAGTCGTACGGGTTGAAGCCGTGCAACGACATCGAGCCGATGGCCAGATAGGAATAGACGTCCCGGGAGAAGATCGGCGGGGTGACCAGGAACGGCACCGTCCACATGGCCAGCGTGTGCGACAGCTGGGAGCGAGACAGCCGGCGGACCCGGCCGGGCGCGGCCAGCCGGCCGATCAGCAACCAGCACATCACCAGCAGGCCCATCCCGGAGTACGAGATCGCCAGCGTCGCGGTGCTCAATCGCGACATCAGCCCGAGGATCCGATTGCCGTCGAACGGGTTCGGGATCGGCGAGGCCGAGCCGTAGGAGGAGGTGGCGCCGATCATCATCAGCAGCGCGCCGGCGGTGCCCCATCGGCGCAGCCGACTCAGTTGCCGGAGCTCATCGGCATCCAGGGCCGCGGCCGGCGGCAGTTGCTTCACCTGCGACTCGGCCGTCGTCACCGCAGCAGTGTGTCATCCCCTGCCGATCGATCCTGTCCCGGTCGCAACGGCTGGGTGAGGGTGCCCTTCTTTGAGATTGCCGCGGAAAAACGTCACACTGGTGTTGTGAAAACAATGCAGCGCCATCCGGGAGCGACCTTCGTCGCTGCTGCCGGCCGGGCATTGCGTGATCATCCGGGCGAATCGGACCGCAGCGAAGGCGGCACCAGGGCGTCCGTCATCCGGCTGTTGCTCGATCGGCCCGCTGCTGCGACCGAGATCGCCGAACGGCTGGGCATCTCTGCTGCCGGTGCGCGCCGACACCTGGATGCGCTGGCCGACGAGGGCGCCGTCACCACCCGGGAATGCCGCAGCATCGGTCCGCGTGGTCGGGGACGGCCCGCCCGCGAGTACCTGTTGACCGACGCCGGACGCAGCAAACTGCCGCACGCCTACGATGCGATCGCGGTCGAGGCACTCGAGTTCCTGGACAGCATTGCCGGCGAGGACGCCGTGCTGGCCTTCGCCCGCCGACGGGCCGAATCACTGATCCATTCCCATCGTGACGCACTGGCCGAGGCCGCCGACGCCCCGGCCCGGATCGACATCTTGGCCGGCGCGCTGACCGACGCCGGGTTCTCGGCGACCGTGGCCGAAGTCGGCGTCGGTCGGCAGCTGTGCCAACACCACTGCCCGGTCGCGCACGTGGCCGCCAAGTTCCCGCAGCTCTGTCAGGCCGAACTCGAAGTGTTCTCCGACGCCATCGGCAGCTACTCGCAGCGGCTGGCGACCATCGCCAACGGGGACTCGTTCTGCACCACTTTCATTCCCGGTGCTGCCCAGGTCGAAGACCTCGGCGCCCCGCAGATCAGCACCACCCGGCACGTCACCACCGCACCACCGGCAACAACGGGAAGGAACCCGCTATGACCACCGCCGCAGAAAAGATCGACCCAGGCCTGTCGCAGACCCGCATCGAACAGGCACAGACCATCGATTCGTTGGGTCGGTACGCCTTCGGCTGGTCCGACAGCGACGTGGCCGGTGCTTCGGCGCGTCGCGGACTCAATCCCGATGTGGTTGCCGACATCTCGGCCAAGAAGAGTGAGCCGGACTGGATGCTGCAGCGACGGCTGAAGGCGCTGCAACTGTTCGAACGGCAGCCGATGCCGAGCTGGGGTGCCGACCTGTCCGGCATCGACTTCGACAACATCAAGTACTTCGTCCGGTCCGGTGAGAAGCAGGCGGCGTCCTGGGAAGAGCTTCCCGACGACATCAAGAACACCTATGACCGGCTGGGCATCCCGGAGGCCGAGAAGCAGCGCCTGGTCTCCGGGGTCGCCGCCCAGTACGAGTCCGAGGTCGTCTACCACTCCATCCAGAAGGAGTTGGAGGACCAGGGCGTCATCTTCCTGGACACCGACACCGCACTGAAGGAGCACCCGGAGATCTTCCAGCAGTACTTCGGCTCGGTGATCCCCAGTGGGGACAACAAGTTCGCCGCGCTGAACACCTCGGTGTGGTCCGGTGGATCCTTCGTCTACGTCCCGCCGGGCGTGCATGTCGATATCCCGTTGCAGGCCTACTTCCGGATCAACACCGAGAACATGGGCCAGTTCGAGCGCACCCTCATCATCGTCGACGAGGGCGCCTACGTGCACTACGTCGAGGGCTGCACCGCGCCGATCTACAAGTCGGACTCGCTGCATTCCGCCGTGGTCGAGATCATCGTCAAGAAGGGGGGCCGGTGCCGCTACACCACCATCCAGAACTGGTCGAACAACGTCTACAACCTGGTCACCAAGCGCGCCAAGGCCGAGGCCGGCGCGACGATGGAGTGGGTGGACGGCAACATCGGCTCCAAGGTCACGATGAAGTACCCGGCCGTCTGGATGATGGGCGAGCACGCCAAGGGCGAGGTCATGTCGATCGCGTTCGCCGGCGAGGGCCAGCACCAGGACACCGGCGCCAAGATGCTGCACCTGGCGCCGCACACTTCATCGACGATCATCTCCAAGTCGGTGTCCCGCGGCGGCGGCCGCACCTCCTACCGCGGCCTGGTCCAGGTCAATCCCGGCTCACACCACAGCAAGTCGACAGTGAAGTGTGACGCGTTGCTGGTCGACACCATCTCGCGCACCGACACCTATCCGTATGTCGACGTCCGCGAGGACGACGTCTCGATGGGCCACGAGGCGACCGTCTCGAAGGTCAGCGAGGACCAGCTGTTCTACCTGATGAGCCGCGGTCTGACCGAGGACGAGGCGATGGCGATGATTGTCCGCGGATTCGTCGAGCCGATCGCCAAGGAGTTGCCGATGGAGTACGCGCTGGAACTGAACCGGCTGATCGAATTGCAGATGGAAGGAGCGGTGGGTTGATCCGGTTCCACCCCGCCGCGCCGGCTCACGAATCCGCGGCATGCCAGCCCGAGATCTGATGTGAAGAAAGAGATATGAAGTGACAGTGACGACTGAGGCGCCGAATGTGGCGAGCGCCGTCGAGACCACCGACCGGATCAGCAAGCACCTGCATCCGGTCGGTTCCCTTGCGGTGGCTGACCATCCGGTGCCGACCGGCAAGGAGGAGCAGTGGCGGTTCACTCCGCTGCGCCGGCTCCGCGGGCTGCAGGCCGATGCCGAGTTCCAGCCCAGCGCCACCAGTTGCGAATGGACCGAGCACGAGGGTGTGACGATCCGTCCGGTCGGCGGTTCTACTGATCAGCAGGACGAGATGCGTGCGCTGCGGGGAGCTTCGGGCTTCAAGCCGACCGATCGGACCAGTGCGCGGATCCTGGATGAAGTCCCTTCGACCTTGCTGGTCGATGTGGCGGAGGGTTTCGAGGTCGCCGAGACCATCGTGGTCACGCTGTCCGGCACCGACTCGTCGGTGACGGAGGCCGGGCACATCGTGTTGCGGTTCGGAGCGAACTCACGTGCCGATGTCGTGCTCACCCATGACGGGTCGTCGACCATCGCGCAGGTGGTCGAGATCATCGCCGGGGACGGTTCGATCGTCTCGGTGACCACTCTGCAGGAGTGGGCCGACGACACGGTTCACCTTGCCCACCACCACATCTCGGTCGGCCGGGACGCGCGGGTCAAGCATGCCGCGCTGACCTTCGGCGGCGACCTGGTGCGGATCTCCACCTCCGGCAGCTACGCCGGACCTGGTGGCGATCTGTTGCTGTTGGGGCTGTACTACGCCGACGCCGGCCAGCATCTGGAACACCGGATCTTTATCGACCACGACACCCCGCACTGCAAGTCCGATGCGTTGTACAAGGGCGCGCTGCAGGGCAAGTCGGCGCGCACCGTGTGGATCGGCGACGTGCTGATCCGCAAGGCCGCGGAAGGCACCAGCACCTACGAGATGAACCGGAACCTGCTGCTGACCCAGGGCGCTCGGGCCGACTCGGTACCGAACCTGGAGATCGAGACCGGCGAGATCGTCGGTGCCGGTCATGCCAGTGCCAGCGGTCGGTTCGACGACGAGCAGCTGTTCTACCTGCAGTCGCGCGGGATCCCGTCGGACGTGGCCCGCAGGCTGGTGGTCCGCGGTTTCTTCCGCGAGGTGCTGCTCAGGCTCGGCGTTCCCGCAGTTGTCGAACGGGCGGCCGCCACCATCGAACGTGAACTCGCCGTCACCGGCTACTGACCCACCAAGGGGCCGCCGGGGTTCCGAACGGCGGCCCTGCACATCATTGAGGAGCAACTGAGAACCTATGGCAACACTTGAGATTCGTGATCTGCACGTATCGGTGATCACCGACGAGGCGCCCATCGAGATCCTGCGCGGCGTCGACCTGACCGTGTCGTCCGGCCAAACCCACGCCATCATGGGACCGAACGGATCCGGCAAGTCCACCCTGGCCTACTCGCTGGCCGGCCACCCGAAGTACCAGGTCACCTCCGGCTCCGTCAGCCTGGACGGCGAGGACGTGCTGAGAATGACCGTCGACGAGCGGGCTCGCGCAGGGTTGTTCCTCGCCATGCAGTACCCGGTCGAGGTGCCCGGTGTCTCGATGTCGAACTTCCTGCGGACCGCGGCGACGGCCATTCGCGGTGAAGCGCCGCCGATCCGCAAGTGGGTCAAGGAGGTCAAGGAGTCGATGACCGGATTGGACATCGACCCCGAGTTCGCCGAGCGGAGTGTCAATGAAGGATTCTCCGGTGGCGAGAAGAAGCGTCACGAGATCCTGCAGCTGGAGTTGCTGAAGCCGAAGATCGCCGTCCTTGACGAAACCGACTCCGGCCTCGACGTCGACGCGCTGCGGGTCGTCTCGCAGGGCGTCAACAAGTTCCAGTCGGAGTCTGGCGGCGGAGTCGTGTTGATCACCCACTACACCCGGATCCTGCGGTACATCAAGCCGGACGCTGTGCACGTGTTCTCTGCCGGCCGAGTGGTCGAGTCGGGCGGGCCGGAACTGGCCGACGAACTGGAAACCAACGGCTATGTGCGATTCACCTCGGCTGCATCGGTCTGAACTGCATCGAACTGGAACGGTGTCGAACTGAGAAGAAGCCGGACATGACGAGCATCTCCGACCGCGACGCGATGGATATGACCGCGTTGCGGGGCGACTTCCCGATCCTGGACCGCAGCGTCCGGGACGGGAAGCCGTTGGTGTACCTGGATTCCGGGGCCACCTCGCAGCGGCCGGCTTGCGTGATCGACGCCGAACAGGAGTTCCTCACCCAGCACAACGGGGCGGTGAAGCGCGGCGCCCATCAGCTGGCCGAAGAGGCCACCGATCGGTACGAGGATTCCCGCTCGCGGGTTGCCAGCTTCGTCGGGGCGCCTCGATCGGACGAGATCGTCTTCACCAAGAACGCCACCGAGGGCCTGAACCTGATCGCCTACTCGCTGTCGAATGCGCGCTGCCTTCCGGCGGCCGATCCGGGCGCCCGATTCGCGGTCGGTCCAGGTGACGAGATCGTGGTGACCGAGATGGAACACCACGCGAATCTGCTGCCGTGGCAGGAACTCTGCCGGCGGACCGGTGCGAGTTTGCGGTGGATCCCGGTGGGCGATGACTACCGGTTGGATCTGTCGACACTGTCCGACCTGGTGAACCCGCGAACCAAGGTGTTGGCATTCACCCAGCAGTCCAACGTGCTGGGCACGGTCAACCCGGTCGATGTCCTGGTGGCCGCGGCCCGCCGGGTCGGTGCGCTGGTGGTGCTTGACGCCTGCCAGTCGGTGCCGCACCTGCCGGTCGATCTCGCCGCCCTGGACGTGGATTTCGCCGTCTTCTCCGGCCACAAGATGCTGGGCCCGACCGGGATCGGGGTGCTGTACGGACGATACGAGCTGCTCGAGCAGATGCCGCCGTTCCTGACCGGCGGCTCGATGATCGAACAGGTCTTCATCGACCACGCCAGCTACGCCCCGCCACCCGCCAGGTTCGAGGCAGGTACCCCGATGACCTCGCAGGCCGTCGGTCTCGGCGCCGCTGTCGATTATCTCGAACAGGTCGGGATGCGCAGCGTCGCCGACCACGAGCGTGCGCTGACCGGCATTGCCCTGCAAGGCCTCTCGACCATGAACGGTATCCGAATCTTCGGACCGGATTCGGTGTCCGAGCGCGGTGGAGCGGTCTCCTTCCTGGTGGACGGCGTGCACGCCCATGACGTCGGCCAGATCCTCGACGATGCCGGCATCGCCGTGCGGGTCGGCCACCATTGCGCTTGGCCGCTGCATCGTCGCTTCGGCATTGCTGCCTCGGTGCGGGCATCGTTCGCCTTGTACAACACGGCCGATGAAGTGGGGGCGCTGCTCGACGCAGTCGCTGCGGCGCAACGGTTCTTCCTCGGCAGCGGACGGTAACGGCCATGCAGATGGAGCAGCTGTACCAGGAGATCATTCTCGATCACTATCGGGCGCCGCACCACCATGGCCTGCGGGAGCCGTTCCAGGCCGAGGTGCAGCACGTCAACCCCACCTGCGGTGATGAGGTGACCCTGCGGGTGCAACTGGCCGACCCGTCGGACGCCGGCTCAGCTGTGATGGACGTGTCCTACGACTCGGTCGGCTGCTCGATCTCGCAGGCAGCCACCTCGGTGATGACCGACCTGGTGATCGGCCGCTCGCTGCCCGAAGCACTGGCGGTGCTGGACGATTTCACCGACATGGTCACCAGTCGCGGCACCATCAGCGGCGACGAAGAAGTGCTGGGCGATGGGGTCGCCTTCGCCGGCGTGGCCAAGTACCCGGCCAGGGTGAAGTGCGCGCTGCTCGGCTGGATGGCCTTCAAGGACGCGGCCACCCGAGCTGTCACCGGAACCGGATCAGTGTCTGGATTCGGGTCGGGCTCAGTGTCCGGATCCGAGCGAGCCGACAATCCGACCACAGATGTGAACAACGAAGGAGCACAGCGATGAGCGAGACCAGCACCGACACCCAGGCCCAGGATCGGGCCGGCCGCAGCGCTGCCGATCTGGATGCAACCGCGGCGCCGGCCGCAACCGCAGACGGTGCAGCCCTGACTCCCGGCAACGCCACCGTCGACGACGCGTTGGAAGCGCTGAAGGACGTCGTCGATCCGGAACTGGGCATCAACATCGTCGACCTCGGCTTGGTCTACGACGTGGTGATCGACTCGGCGAACACCGCCACCATCGACATGACGCTGACCAGCGCCGCTTGCCCACTCACCGACATGATCGAGGACCAGGTGCGCGCCGCTCTCACCGGCGACGGACTGGTCGACGACTTCCGGATCAACTGGGTCTGGATGCCGCCGTGGGATCTGACCAAGATCAGTGACGATGGCCGCGACCAGCTCCGCGCCCTCGGCTTCTCCATCTGACCCGGCGTTGAACAACTTCGTCCGCGCTCTATCAAAGCCGCCGGTGTTGCCATGCCGGCGAGGATCGACTTCGCCTCCTGGGGTCCCCTCTGGGGCGGATCCAATTGGCTCGTTGTGTCGCTCCTGTCACATCGGATAGGAAGTTGGGGGGATAGGTTCGGGGGGTGGATGCGCGGTTGGACCGACGGAGCAGCGAGGGGGATGACGCGCTGGCGAGCGTCGCCATGGCCACCGAGGGCGCGTTCCGGGATGACCTGGAACGGATCCGGTTCTCGCCGTACTTCTCCCGGCTGGCCGCCGTCACCCAGGTGATCTCACCCGGCGCGCTGGGCAACGTGGTGAACAACCGACTCACCCACACGGTCAAGGTGACAGCCGTCGCCCGAGCCATCGCCGTCGCTATCGATCGCGGCGAAAAGTCCAGCTTGGCAAGCGATCTCGGCGGTTGCGATCCCGTCGTGGTGCAGGCAGCAGCATCGGCTCACGACCTTGGGCACCCGCCGTTCGGGCATCTGGGCGAACGGATCCTTGATCGGTTGGCCCGGTCCCGGTTCGGACTGGCCGACGGCTTCGAGGGCAACGCTCAGACCTTTCGCATCCTGACCCGACTCGACGTGCACGGCACGGCAGATGCGGGGCTCAACCTGACGGCGGCCGTCCGGGCTGCGGTGCTCAAGTACCCGTGGGCAAGGTTCGGCTTCCCCGATCCGCACCCGGCTGACTCGGACCCGACGCCGAAGGGTGCCGGCCGGGTCCCGGATGCTCCCGGAGCCGGTAAGTTCTCGGCGTACGTGTTGGATATTCCGGAGATGGCGGCTGTGCTCGCCGCCTATCCGAGGATCGGCGCCTTCCGGCAGACCGTCGAGTGTTCGGTCATGGACGTCGCCGATGACATCGCCTACTCCTTGCACGATCTGGACGATTTCCACCGGGCCGGCGTCCTGCAGCACGCCGCCATCGCCGCCGAGTTCCGAACCTGGACGAAGGAACAGCACGAGCTGATCACCACCGACCTCGCCCGGCTGATCGCCGACGAACGCCGACCCGGTCGCAGTCTGGAGCTGATGCGCAGGCGGTTGGCGGTCAAGGATTCCTGGATCTTCGACGACGAAGTGTTCGCCACCGCCGTCGGACGGGTCGCCGGTGACCTGGTCGACGGCCTGTTGGCAGTTCCGTTCGATTCTTCGATATCCGCCGAACGATCGGTGGAGGCATTCACCGGATCCTGGATCGCCCACCTGCAGGAATCCATTGTGGTGCAGCAGGATCCACACCCACGGTCGGCCCATGTCGCGTTGGACCGGCAGGCCTGGCACGAGGTCACAGTACTCAAGTTCGTGCACCAGCGGTTCGTCCTGGATCGTCCGGACCTGGCCATGTTCCAGCGGGGCCAGGCGCAGCTGATCAGCTCATTGGTGGCCGGTTTCGATTCCTGGCTGACGGATCCGGCGGACGCTGCTCGAGCCCCCCGCCGACTGTTGGATCTGGTGCAGCTCGCCACCTCCGGATATCGCGAGATCGCCGACCGACGACCGGATCTGCTGATCAATCCGACCGGTGAGAGGGCCTGCGGCGCCGACGACCTGGTCCGGCTCGGCCGCGGGCGGGGAATCATCGATTTCGTCGCGTCCTTCACCGATGACGAAGCGTTGAGGGCCGGCGCCACCCTGTCCGGCGGGTCGGCTCGGTTCAGCGGCGGCACCGTGTGAATGCGCACCATGGAAAGGCTCGTCCGGCTCCTGGTGGCGGCCGGATCGTGGACATCCCACCCGCACGGCTGGCCGGTTGGGTGATCCGTTTCGCTGCGCGCAACACCGGCATTATCGAAATGGTCGCCGACACCTCCGGGGTGACGATCACCGCCGCCGACGGCACCGTTGCCCGGATCGATGTCCCGTTCCCGCCGATGGCGCTCGGCAACCGCGAGCCGGTGGAGGCGGTGCTGAATCATTGTGCCGGGATCGGCGACATCGGAATGATTCTGGTCCGCGCCGGCGCGCATTCGGTCGGCATCTGCCGGGACGGAGTGGTAGCGACTTCGTCGACGGACACCCACTACGTTCAGGGCCGGACAGCGGCCGGTGGCTGGTCTCAGCAGCGCTATGCCCGTCGCCGCGGCAACCAGCTCAGTGCCGCTCGGGAGTCGACGGCGGATGCGGCGGCGCGGGTGTTGGTCGGCCGGCCGCTGGCGGCGCTGGTGGTCGGCGGCGACCTCGGCAGCATCACCGCGGTGCTGGACGACCCTCGGCTGAAGAAAGTGATCACCCTGCCGCGTAGGGAGTTCCGGGACATCGTCGAACCGCGCCGGGCCGTGCTGGACGACGTCGCCCGACGGAGTCTGGAACTCGGCATCACCGTGCGGGACGCCCCGCCGGGTTGATCGGACCAATCGACGGGTCCCGCAGCAGTCCAGCTAGCGCCCCATCGATCCCGGGTAGTAGCCGTCTGGCCCCACCCCCCCGGCGAGTTCCTACCGTCATTTCAGGTGCCGCCAAACCGCGTCACCTGCCGACGAGAGGACTCCGGCATGCCCGGCTCGACCATGAGCACCCATCCACCGGCGGTGCCCGAGGCCGCACCGGATTCCGTCAGGCTGCGGGACGTCGGGAAGGTGTATGAGAAGGGCAAACGCGCCGTCACTGCGCTCGCCGGAGTCGAGATCGGCTTCCGGAAGGGGAGCGCGGGTGTCCCGAACAGCTCACCCGGCCCGGGAAGGTCGACTCCCGGTGGTGCCGGCGGATTCGCACCGTGGATCCCGATGGCAAAGCCATCGGCCCCAATCTGATCCGAGAGGCGCGGCCGCCCCCGACAGACAGCCGCGCCCCCAGGACCAGATCCGACAACAGGGCGGCGCGAATCCCTCGGTGGTGCCGCGGTTGGGGACTCAATGGGTCGATCCCGGTGGTCGTCATACCACGGCTCGCACGGTGCCGGTTCGGCCGTCCCGAACGATCACCTCGCGATCCGAGTAGGCGGCGACCTGAGCCTCGTGGGTGACCAACACCAAGGCAGAGCCGTTGTCGCGCACTGTTGTCGACAGCAGTTGCATCACTTTCTCGCCCTGCAGGGAGTCCGACGCCCCGGTCGGCTCATCGGCGAAGATCACCACTGGATCCTGGATCAGCGCACGGGCGATCGCCACCCGCTGCGCCTGGCCACCAGAGATCTCACCCGGCCGGCGTCAGATGCCGGATGCACAGTGCAGCAAGGTCGATCTCCCGGAGCCGGAGGGCCCCAGCACCGCCACGATCTCGCCGGAGTCGACGGTCAGATCCGCGCCGTGCAATGCTGCGGTGGCGGCGGACGATTTGGTCAGGGCGGTGGCTTCCAGAATCATCGAGTGACCGTCGTGGTCAGCTCGGCGAGCCGCGCCGCCGTCGTTTCCAACCATCTGAGATCCGCCTCCAGATGGAACAGTGCGTGATCGCAGATCAGCTGATCGGCCAGATCCCCGGATTGCTTCCGGCGGTTGAACTCTCGCATCGCCGACAGGTGCTCGGATCGCTGTGCGTCGAGGATCTCGGCAGCGTCTCGGTGGGACATCAGGGCGAGCACCACCTTCGTATACAGGGTGTTGTGCAGATACTCCTGCGGGTTCTCCGGTGTGCTCAACCACTGATCGACGTCGGTGACGCCCGCGTGGGTGATGGCGTACCGCTTACGGTCGGGGCCGTCGCCGGCCTCAGTGCCCTCGACGGATACAAATCCGTTCTTCAGCAGTCGAGCAAGCGTTGAGTAGACCTGCCCGTAGGCCAGTGGTCGATCGGTTCGGAACACCTCGTCGTGCGCCCGCTTCAGGTCGTAACCGTGGGACGGGCCGCTTTCCAACAAGCCGAGCAGAGTGCGTGAGACCGACATTCAGCCACTATACACACGGTATCTACTACAGGTATCTACGTCGCCCCGGGCGGACCCGAGCCGATATCTGAGGTAGCCGGCACAGCCGGATAGGGCAGGTGTCCGATGCCGTGGCCTACCTCAGCCGCCGACAGTCGTAGTTGTCCGGAGCACCGGACGAGCGAGCGACAGAGAGCAGGGCGATCAACATGTTCGACGCAGTGCAGGCAGAGTCGAAGTATCGGCAGCAGCAGGTAGCCAGAGATTGGGGACGGACACCGTCGCGGTGGCTTAGGCGGCGGCCGGCGGCCGTCCGGGTGGCATCCCGCCACACCGCGGTGCGACCGAGAACGGGAGTGACCCCGGCGGCTGGGGCGTGAAAGCCCTGGCCGCCGGCCGGCTGTCGGCCCCTCCCACCGAACAGCCGGACCGAAAATCGAACGACAGACTGTCGGTGCTCCGCGTCATGATGGACACCGTGGCACTCGATCGAATCAACGCCCCGCTCATCGGCCGTGCCGACGAGCTTGCCGAACTATTGCAGGCCGCCGACCTCGACGGTGCGGCAGTGGGCGGTTCGGCGTTGCTCGGCGGCGACGCCGGTGTGGGCAAGACCAGGATGCTGGCCGAGCTGCGGACCGCAGCGCAACGCAGCAATGTCCGGGTACTGGTGGGCCACTGCGTCGATTTCGGCGACACTGCACCGCCGTATCTGCCGTTCGCCGAGATGTTCTCCCGGCTGGCCGCCGACGATCCGGCGACCGCCCAGCGGATCGCCGAGCACCATCCGGCCACCTCCCGGCTGGCCTTTCGCTCGACCGAGACCACTGCGCCGTTCGGCCGCGGCGATCTGCTCGACGACGTGCACTCGGCGTTGTCGGAGCTCGCCCAGTCCGGCCCGGTGCTGGTGATCGTCGAGGACGCCCACTGGGCGGATCGTTCGACCCAGGACATGTTGAGTCTGCTGTTCACCCGCGGATTCCGTGTTCCGGTGAGCATCGTGGTGTCCTACCGCACCGATGATCTGCACCGTCGTCACCCGCTCCGGCCGGCCCTGGCCCAATGGGCCCGGCTGCCCGGTGTGCACCGAATGACGCTGGCACCGCTGGCCGATGGCGATGTCAGCCGATTGGTCCGCAGTCTGCACACCGAGCCGTTGGCCGAGTCGATCGTGCACGGCATCGTCCACCGGGCCGAGGGCAATGCCTTCTTCGCCGAAGAACTGGTCGGCGCCGCCGAGGCGGGGATGAGTCGGGTGCCGGACGATCTGGCCGGCCTGCTGCTGGTCCGGTTGGACAGTCTGGACGAGACCGCCCGGACGGTGGTCCGGGCGGCCTCGGTGGCCGGTCGCCGGGTGTCGCACACCCTGCTGGCCCAGGTCACGGGCCTGACGCCGGACGTACTGGACGCCGCAGTCCGGACCGCCGTCGAACGGAACGTGCTGGTCCCGTCGACGAACGGCTATGCCTTCCGGCACGCGTTGTTGGCCGAATCCGTCTACGACGATCTGCTTCCCGGTGAGCGGACCAAGCTGCACGCCGGCTACGTCCGGGCGATGACCATGGACGAGTCGACGGCCGACGCCGCCGACCTGGCCAGGCACGCGCGAGCCGCGCACGATCCGGAGACCGCAGCGCGCGCCGGGGTGCGGGCCGGCGCCGAGGCGATGGAGGTCGGCGGACCGGACGAAGCCGCCCGGCAGTACGAACATGCCATCGATCAATTGGAACGCGACCCGGCGCTGGCCCCGGAGATCGACCGGATCGATCTGACGGCGGCCTGGGCGGACGCGCTGTCGGCGGCCGGCCAGTCGGTTCGGGCCATCGCCATGGCAACCCGATATGTCGACGAACTGCCGGCCGGGACCAGCGACGACGATCGGGCTCGGGCACTGGCGGTGCTCGCCCAGGCTGCATTGATCGAGGACTCCTGGTTGGCGCTGGAGACATCGCGCGAAGCACTCGCGCTGCTGCCGGTCGAGCCGCGACCGGACGCCAGATCCACCGCGCAGCCGGCCGCCCTGCGGGCCCGGCTGCTGTCGATGCTCGCCAGGGCCAGCCTCGGCAACCGACGACTCGACGATGCGATCGAGGCCGGCACCGAAGCGTTGGACCTGGGCGAGCGGCTCGGCCTGCCGACCGTGGTCGCCGACGTGACCACCACGCTGGCCCGGCTGCAGGAATACACCGGCGATCCGAAATCCTCCGCGGTATCGCTGGGATCCATCATCCAGGCCGCTATGGCCAGGGGCGATGCCGCCGCCGAACTCCGCGCTCGGCACCACCTCGGCGGCGTCCACCTGGGCGAAGGTGATCTGGCCAGGGCCTATTCCGCCTACCGCGCCGGGGGCGACCGGGCCATCGAGATGGGACGCCCGTGGGCACCCTACGGGCTCGACTCCAGAGTGCTGGGTGCGATCTGCGCCTACATGATGGGCGACTGGCAGGCTGCCGACGAATTGATCGCCGTCACCGGCAGCAATCCCCCGGCGATGGCCGAAGCGGAACTCGGTGCGGTTGGGCTGCTGCTGGCCGCGGGCCGCGGTCAGCCGGATGCCAGGTCGCGGCTGGCCGGCATCCAGCGGTTCTGGTCCTTCGACGGCCTGATCGCCGTCACCAGCGCGTTCGCCGCCATCGATCTGCACGGCGACGCCGGCGATCTGGCAGCAGCGATCGCGGTTCACGACGAAGCGGTCGCGGTGCTGACCAAGATCTGGGGGGTCGGCGAGTTCCTGGCCAGGGTGCGGTTGTCCGCGCTGCTGATCGGACAGCTGGCCGTTCGGGCCGAGGTAGCCGGCCAGTCGGATCGGCAGGCGCTGGTCGAGCACGGCCGCGGATTGCTGGACATCGCACGTCGGTCGTTCGTGGTCAGCGTCGATCGTCCGCAGCAGGTCGGCCCGGAAGGCGAGGCCTGGGCAGCCAGGGCCGAGGCGGAGTTTGCACGACTGAGTTGGATCGCCGGGGTGGATCCACTGAGAATGGCCGAACTGGCCACCCTCTGGGAATCGACGGTCGAGCATTTCACCCGGCTGGGCAATCCGTTCGAGGAGGCCCGCAGCCGGGCCCGCTGGGCGGCAGCCCTCGGCGCCGGCAAGACCAACCGATCCACCGAGGTGGCCGCCCCGGCGGTGGCGATCGCCCAGCGGTTGGGCGCCACCGTGCTGCTCGAAGAATTGCGTGGAATGGGATTCCTGCCCGGCCGAGCCGGCCGGCCCACTCGCGCCGTGGGTCACGCCGATCAGCGACGCCGCACCGAGACCGGCGCCGAGTCGTTGACGCCGCGGGAGGCCGAGATCCTGGCGCTGGTGGCCCAGGGCCGCAGCAACGGCGAGATCGGCAAGCGACTGTTCATCAGCACCAAGACGGTCAGCGTGCACGTCTCGAACATTCTGGCCAAGCTCGGCGCGGCCGGCCGCACCGAGGCGGCCGCCATCGGTCGTGATCGAGGTCTGGTCTGACGGGTGAGCGGCCGGTTCGGGCGAGAATTGCGACCAGCGGTGAGGTGGCCGGACATGTCCAGGATCACCAATGGCCGCACCGCCGATCGTCGGGGTGAGGTCCGGGTCACCGGTAGAATCGGGCCACGTGATCACCGCCACCGACCTCGAACTGCGGGCCGGTACCCGGATCCTGCTGGCCGACACCACGTTACGGCTGCAGCCCGGCGACCGGGTCGGTCTGGTCGGCCGCAACGGTGCCGGCAAGACCACCACCCTCAGAGTGCTGGCCGGCGAAGGACCTCCGTACTCCGGGAACGTCGCCCGCAACAGTGACGTCGGCTATCTCCCCCAGGACCCGCGGGAGGGGGATCTGACCGTCTCCGCTCGTGACCGGGTGCTCTCCGCTCGCGGACTGGACACCTTGGCCGCGGATCTGGAGAAGGTGCAGATCCAGATGGCCGAGTTGACCGACGGTCCGGCCCGGGATGCCGCCGTCGAGAAGTACGGCAGGGTCGAGGAACGATTCTCCGCGCTCGGCGGGTACGCCGCCGAGTCGGAGGCGGCCCGGATCTGTTCTAATCTCGGGCTGGCCGATCGGGTGCTGGTCCAGCGGATGGAAACCCTGTCCGGCGGGCAACGCCGGCGGGTGGAGCTGGCCAGGATCCTGTTCGCGGCCGCCGGATCGGTCGGCAGCGGCAGTCGGGGCACCATGTTGCTGTTGGACGAACCGACCAACCACCTGGACGCCGACTCCATCGTCTGGCTGCGCGACTACCTGAAGAACTACGCCGGCGGCCTGATCATCATCAGTCACGACGTGGCCCTGCTGGCGGCCGTGGTGAACAAGGTCTGGTTCCTGGACGCGGTCCGCGGCGAACTCGATCCCTACAACATGACCTGGCAGCGATACCTGGATGCCAGGGCCACCGACGAGCAGCGGCGACGCCGGGAACGGGCGAACGCCGAGAAGAAGGCAGGTGCGCTGCTCACCCAGGCCGCCAAGCTCGGGGCAAAGGCGACCAAGGCGGCAGCCGCGCATCAGATGGCCCGGCGGGCCGAGCAGATGATCTCGAAGCTGGACGACGTCCGGGTGTCCGACAAGGTGGCCCGGATCCGGTTCCCGGCCCCCGCGCCATGCGGGCGGACCCCGCTGACGGCGCAGAACCTGTCCAAGGCCTACGGCTCGCTGGAGATCTTCGCCGGCGTCGACCTGGCGATCGACCGCGGCAGCAAGGTGGTGGTGCTGGGCCTGAACGGCGCCGGCAAGACCACACTGTTGAAACTGCTCTGTGGCCGCGAGTCGGCCGATACCGGCGAGACGATTCCCGGGCACGGGCTCAAGCTCGGCTACTACGCACAGGAACACGACACCCTGGATCTGGACGCGACCGTCTGGGATAACGTCCGACATGCCGCGCCCGACACCGGCGCCCAAGAGTTGCGGAACCTGCTCGGATCGTTCCTGTTCACCGGCGAGCAGCTGGAACAACGCGCCGGCACGCTGTCCGGCGGTGAGAAGACCCGACTGGCGTTGGCCGGACTGGTGTCGTCGGCGGCCAATGTGCTGCTTCTCGACGAGCCGACCAACAACCTCGATCCGGCCAGCCGCGAGCAGGTGCTCGATGCGCTCCGCCGATTCGAGGGCGCTGTGGTGCTGGTGACGCACGACCCCGGGGCAGTCGTCGCCCTCGAGCCGGAGCGGGTGATCCTGCTGCCGGACGGCACCGAGGACCACTGGTCGACCGACTATCTCGACCTGGTCGAATTGGCCTGATCGGTCGGTTCGGTGGCGCGAACCTCCGTCCGGGCAGATCATGGAGCCGGACAGTCTCCCAGCGCCGGTCAACCCCACGGATTCGGCGCACCCGTTCGCCGGGCCGGGGCCCGGCGCAGAGCCGCGCACCGGAAGGGTTGTGCCATGGCCACCAGTAGGACAACCAAGACTGCGTCAGCCAGATCCAGGTCGACCGGCTCCGGGTCGACCACAGCCAGATCATCGGTGAAGTCCGCCGCGAAGCCCTCGACCGGGTCTTCCGGACTGCGGAAGGGGATCAGAATCACCGGCACCGATCGGGACTCGCTGACAGCGAAGATCACTCGGCGTTATCTGGCGGGGGAGAGCATCCGATCGATGGCTGCCGATCTCGGCCGGTCCTACGGCTTCGTCCACCGGATCCTGGTGGACGCCGCCGTCCCACTGCGCGGCCGCGGCGGCGCCACCCGCACCAAGAAGAAGTGATTCTCCACGACTGACGAATGCGTTGCGCAGCAACGGATTATCGGTGACGGGAATGACGGGGGAGCCGTCGGCGCGTCGGGACGCCGATCGACCAGAGCGAAGGCGGCGGAACCTTGATGCTCCCGCCCACGGTTACCGCCGAAAGACGTCGAACAGGGACTCCAGAACCAGTGCATCGCCGCCGAACTCTGCGTCGCCGGCGCGAACCGCGTCGTCCAAAGCCCGCCCATGCCACAGGACCTCGGCGAGCACCCCCGGCGTCGTCGTCAAGGTGGCCTCGGGTGTGCCGCGCGCACCGCGACGCAGCTCGAGCACGCCGCCGTCAATTCCCACCGCGATCGGCTCGCCGTCGAGCGTGAGCAGGCAGTTCGTTCGGAGGTCGCCGACCCGCCGCGGGTCGAACGTCGTGCGCAATGCGATCGCCGCGGCACTTGGACTGAACACGAGCTCTCCCGCCGGCATGGCCAAGGAACTGCCGAACCGTCCAAGCTCGCGCAACACGGGCTCGAGCTCCTGGCCGTGCTCGGTGAGCTCGTAGACCTGGACGCGGCCCGGCCCCGGCGCCACGATACGGCGGGCGAGGCCGCCGGCTTCGAGATCCCGCAGGCGCTGCGCCAGCACATCGGGCGCGACTCGACCGAGCCCGTTCACCAGGTCGGTGTAGCGCTTCGGGCCCAGCACCAGCTCGCGGACCACGAGCAGTGCCCATCGGTCACCAACGAGGTCGAGGGCACGCGCGATGCCACATGCGTCGCCGTAAGTCCGCCCGCCCATGGCTTGATAGTACGTTCCAAGTTGCTACTTGGCTTTTCCAAGTTGCTGGTGTTACGGTCCCACGATGAGCAAACGAGATGGATACCCACATGGCGTGCCGCATTGGACCACCTGCCTCGTGCGGGATCTGGACCGAGCGGCGGAATTCTACGGTCGGGTCCTGGGGTGGGACTTCGACGTCAGCCCGGACGACGGCTATGCCGTCGCCACTCTGCGCGGGCGCGAGGTCGCCGGGATCGGGACTGTGGACGCGGTCCAGCCCGATGTCCAGCCCGGGTGGATCACCGAGATCCGCGTCGACGACGCGACCGCAGCCGCCGACGCGGTGATCCGCGCAGGCGGCTCGGTGTTGTCCGGCCCGCTGGACATGTCGCCGGCATCCGTCCTCACCGTCGTCGCCGACCCGGCCGGGGCCGTGCTGTGTGCGACCCGGCCGGTGGGCCGATCGGGCGCGGAGCTGGTCAACGAGCCGGGCACCTGGACGATGAGCGTCTTGAGCACACCTGACCCGTCCGCCGTGGCCGACTTCTACCGCGATGTATTCGGCTGGGAACGCGAGCAGTTCGGACCCATGACGCTGTGGCGACTGCCCGGCTATGTCGGTGGCGAGTCCAGCCAGCCCGTGCCACGGGACGTCATCGCCGTCGCGCAGGCGAGCGACGGCCCGCCCCGCTGGAACGTCGACTTCAGAATCGCCGACGCAGACGCCGTCGCGCGAGCGGCCCGCGACGCAGGAGGCACGGTGGTGGCCGAGCCGGCTGACCAGGACTCGGTCCCGTTCCGGCAAGCCGTACTCGCCGACCCCGACGGCGCCGTATTCAGCGTGAGCCAACTACTTCCGTGACCGACCGCTGCCCACGCAGTAAATGGCGGCGTTCTGTCGTCGCTACTTGGTGAATCGAGTCTCTACCGAACCCAGGGCGGCGGTTCACACACCGGTCGGCCCGCGATCGGGGAACGAGGGTCACAACGACCAGGGCGCCTCCGACCATGGCGGAAGCAATGGCTGCAGTGGTGGCGGCGACACAACAGGGGCGGCACGGGTAGCGGTGGAACGGTTGCCAGGAGGCGGCCGACCGGTTCAGTGCAGCAAGGCCGCGACCTCCGGACGCTGCACGACGCTGTCGACCAGCGCGGCGGCAATCCGCGGTGAACCGATCAGCGGATGTTGAACGAAGGCCAGCCTGGCCAGTTCCAACGATCCGGCGCGCACCGCATCGATCAGGGTCAGTTCGGCGGCCCGGACCGACGAGATCAGTCCGAGTTGGTGCAGCGTCAGGGGTGTCGGCACCGGCCGCGGCGTCACCCCGGCAGTGCTGACGGTGCCGGGAATCTCGACCACCATCTCGGGCGGGAGTTGCGGGATGGCAGATCCGTTGCGGCAGTTGACGATCACCTGACGGTGCGGTCCGCCGGCCAAGGACGACATCAGATCCAGCGCGACATGTTCGTAGCCGCCACCGGTCAGATCCGCCTCATCCCGTTCGGAGTCACCGCGGGCCTCGGCGAGGTAGCTCTGCTCGCGTCGGAGTCTGGCCCGGTTCCAGAAATCCAGTGCCACAGCGGGATCCGGCGTCGTCGAATCCACTGCCACATAGAACGACTGCTGGTCGGCGGCCACCACTTCACCGCGGGTGACGCCGGTGGCCAGTTGATCGACCAGGTCCCGGTGGGCATAGTAGAAGTACAGATACTCATTGGGGATCGCCTGCAGCCCGCGGAGCAGCTCGGCTCCGAAGAGCCGACCTTCCTCGAACCCGTTCAGTGCAGCGACGTCGGCCAGCAGCGCAGGAAGTACGTCGTCATCGCCGTCTCGTAGCGACCGCAACCAGCCCAGATGATTGATGCCGACGTAGTCGGCGACCGCCGCCCCGTCAGCGATGCCGCTCGCCCGGCCGGCCCGACGGACCAGGCCGATCGGTGAGTCGCAGATGCCGATCACCTTCTCGCCCAACGTGTCGCGCAGCGCCTGGGTGATCATTCCGGCCGGGTTGGTGAAGTTGAGCAGCCAGGCACTTGGTGCCACCGCGGCCATCCGGCCGGCGATTCGCAGCATTACGGGCAGCGTTCGCAGGCCGTAGGTCAGGCCGCCGGCGCCGACCGTCTCCTGACCCAACACCCCGAGCGACAACGCACCGCGTTCGTCGCCGACGCGGCCGTCGGCGCCGCCGACCCTGATTGCGGAGAACACCACGTCGGCGCCGCGCAGTACGTCATCCAGGTCGGTGCTGACGCTGATCCGGGGTGCCGACCGGCCGGCCGCCATCCCGGCCAACACCGCGGAGATCACTGCCAGCCGCGTCGGGTCGACGTCGTACAGCACCAGCTCGTCGACCGATACCTCGTCCCGACGGTCCAACAGCGCCCGGAAGATCAACGGCGTGCGGAACCCGCCGCCACCCAGCAGCACCAGACGCATAGGGCGAGGGTAACCACCGGGAATCGGCGGCCTTGCCCGCGGTGGCAGGCTGTGCGTATGCCGCCGGAAACCACCCACCTTGAACTCAGCACCCAGCCGGCCGCGAGTGGCCCAACGGCCGGCCAGCTCGACGTCATCATGCAGGGCACGGTGTTCCTGGACATCGTGCTCACCGGACTTCCCAGCTTGCCGGCGGCCGGTACCGAAGTCTTCGCCGAAGGGATGGGCTCCTGCCCGGGCGGGATGGCCAACCTGGCTGTGGCCACCGCCAGACTCGGTCTGAAAACCGGGTTGGCCGCCGCTTTCGGTGACGACTCGTACGGCGATTTTCTCTGGACCACTCTGTCCGATCAGGAGGGCATCGATCTGTCCGCGTCCAAACGGTTCGATCACTGGCATTCGCCGGTCACCGTGTCGTTGGCCATCAATCGGGACCGGGCAATGGTGACCCACGAGCATCCGCCGCCGGTGCCGTTGGACGATCTGCTGGACGACGTGCCGCCGGCCAGGGCGGGCGTGCTGCATCTCGGGACCGAGTACGGCAGCTGGGCTGAGAAGGCTGCTGCGGCAGGCACTCTGCTGTTCGGTGACGTCGGGTGGGACCCCACCCAGCAGTGGCCGGAGAGCGTGCTGGACGACATCGGCCGGTTGTACGCGTTCCTGCCGAACAGCACCGAGGCGATGGCCTACACCCGCACGGAGGATCCGCGGGCCGCCCTGATGGTGCTGGCCGACCTGGTTCCGACGGTGATCGTGACCTGCGGGGGACAGGGTTCCATCGGACTGGACGGGGTGAACGGCGAGGAGGAATGGGTCCCGGCGCTGCCGGTGAACAGCGTCGATGCCACCGGCGCCGGTGATGTGTTCGCCGCCGCCTTCATCGTCGGTTCGCTGCGCGACTGGCCGCTGCGGCAGCGGATGGCGTTCGGCAACCTGTGCGCGGGGCTGGCAGTCCAACAGGTCGGCGGTTCGCTGGCGGCACCCGGCTGGGGGGATATCGCCGACTGGTTCGTCACTGTCAAACAGCGGTCGGAGGCCGGATCCCGGCCGGCGTTGGCGCTGCGGCACAGCTACGAGTTCCTGGAGGACGTGGTGCCGGCCAACGCACTGGACATCGCCCACGGCCCCGGCGCAGTGCGGCGGGCCAGCGCGACCATCGCCCGGTTCTCCGACGCCTGAACGCTGGGCGAAGGATGCGAATGTGCAACGAAGCGGGTGCCGCACCCGCCACCCGGTGCCCTGCGATCTAGGCTCATGATCATCACCCGAACCCACGCACTTGGAGACCTCATGACGGCACCCGAGGACGGTCAGTCCGCAGTAACTTCACCGCTGAACCGGCGCAAGTTCTTCGCCGTCGGGGGCAGCCTGGCCGTTGCCGGAGTACTGGCGGCCTGCGGCGGCAACACCGGCCGCACCGAGACATCGGCAGGTGCACCCGGCAGTACCGCCGAGAGCTCGGCGGCCGGCGCCGGATCCAGCAGCGCAACCTCGGCCGCCAGTAGCGCCGAGAGCACCATGGCGTCGTCGACATCGGTCGCGAGTTCGGCAGCCGGCGCGAAGCCGACATTGAACCAGTGGTATCACGAGTACGGCGAAGAGGGCACCAAGGCGGCCGTCGAGAAGTACGCCGCCGGCTATCCGGATGCCACCGTCAAGGTCGGTTGGTTCCCCGGCGACTACGACTCCAAGGTCTCCTCCGCACTGCTCACCGCCAGCACCCCGGATGTGTTCGAGGCCGGCAACGGTCCGACGATCGATGCCATCCAGGGCGGCCAGGTGCTGCCGCTGGACGATCTGCTGGGCGATGCCAAGAGCGACTTCACCGCATCGCTGATCGAGCGGATGACGTACGACGGCAAGCTGTACGGCATCCCGCAGGTGATCGACATGCAGTTGCTGGTCTATCGCAAGTCGATGCTGGAGGCGAAGAGCATCAAGCCGCCGACCACCTTCGACGAGTTGGCCGCGGCCGCCAAGGCGCTGACCGAGGGCGACCTGAAGGGTCTGTTCCTCGGCAACGACGGCGGCGTCGGCACCATGGTCGGCCCAACGCTGTGGTCGGTCGGTGCCGACTACCTGACCAAGGACAACAAGGTCGGCTTCACCGACAAGGCCGTCGGCACGGCGCTCGGCAAGCTGCACGAGCTGTTCGGCTCGGGTAGTCTGCTGCTCGGGGCGCCGACCGACTGGTCGGCACCCGACGCCATCACCACCGAACTGTGCGCCATGCAGTGGACGGGCCTGTGGAACTTCGCCGCCATCCAGAAGGACCTCGGCGACGACTTCGGGGTGCTGCCGTGGCCGAAGTTCTCCGCCGACGGTGCCGGCGCTCCGAGCGTGCCGATCGGCGCCTTCGGATCGTGTGTGGCGGCAAAGTCGAAGAAGCCGGATGCCGCCAAGGCTTTCGTGAAGTGGCTGTGGGTGGACAACACCGCCGATCAGGTCGACTTCGCCCAGAGCTACGGCTTCCACGTGCCGGCCAGGGCCAGCTTGGCGGCAAAGGCCGACAAGCTCAAGTCCGGCCCGGCCGCCGATGCGGTGAAGATCCTGCAGGACAACGGACATGCCCAAACGCCGCTGCTGTGGACGCCGGCCGCCGGAACCGCGATGACCGACGCCGTCACCCGGATCATCAAGGACGGCGCAAACCCGGCCAAGGAACTCGCCGCGGTCGTCACCAAGGCCGAGGCCGAACTCAAGCGAGTCGTCAAGTAGCGGGAGCGAGGTGTCCACCGCTTCGCCGATGACCCGGCCGGCCCCGGTCCGGGGCCGGCCGGGCGGTGACGCTCGCCCACCGCAGACGATGGGCCGGCGGCTGGCCGGCCCGCAGAATCGCAACCTGTGGTTCTGGGTGTTCGTCGGGCCGTTCCTGCTCGGGCTGTTGATCTTCGTCTACATCCCGATCATCTGGAGCGTCTACCTGTCGTTCTTCGACGCCCGGAACACGGTGACACCCACCGATTTCGTCGGAATCGACAACTACCGGGTGATGCTCACCGATCCCGCTTTCCTGTCCAGTCTCGGAACGTTCGCGCTGTTCGCGGTGTTCATCGTGCCGGTCACGTTCGTCTTCGGTCTGGTGCTCGCGTTGGCCGTCAACCGGACCCGATGGTTCCAGGCGTTCTACCGGTCGGCGTTCTTCCTGCCCACGGCCTGTTCCTATGTCGTCGCCTCGCTGATCTGGCGGATGACGATCTTCAACGGTGTCCGCTCCGGGCTTGCCAACAGCGTGCTCGGGGTGTTCGGCCAGGACAATGTCGCCTGGTTGTCGGTGACACATCCACCCTGGTACTGGCTGGTCCTGGTGACATTGCGGCTGTGGCTGCAGGTCGGCTTCTACATGATTCTGTTCCTGGCCGGCCTGCAACGGATCCCGGCGATCCTCTACGAGGCGGCGGCCATCGACGGCGCCAAGCCCGGTTGGCAGACCTTCCGCTACATCACCTTCCCGCAGCTGCGGGCCTCTTCGGTGGCGGTGTTGGTGTTGTTGCTGATCAATGCTTTTCAGGCGTTCGACGAGTTCTACAACACGCTGTCCAGCTTCGGCAGCTACCCGCCCTATGCCCGGCCACCGCTGGTGTACCTGTACTACGTGGCGTTGGGGTCGCAGCAGGATCTCGGCCGGGGTAGCGCCGGCGCCATCATCCTGGCGGTGCTGATCGGACTGGTCACCGTGTTGCAGGCGAAGTTCCTGACCGGTCGGCGGGATTCTCGATGACCACGATCGCACCTGCCGCCGTCACCCCGCGGGTGGAGAGTGGACGGACGCCGCGAGATCATCGCATCCGGCGCAGCAGCGCCGAACGGATCGGACTCGGCCTGCGATCCGGCATCCTGCTGCTCGGATCACTGGTCTTTCTGCTGCCGTTCTATCTGTTGATCCGCAACGCTTTCGCCACTCGGCTGGAGATCGCCGGCCGCAAGTTCACCCCTTGGCCGAAATCGCTGCAGTGGCAGAACTTCTCCGACGTGTTCTCCAACGACGCCATTCCGTTCGCCCGCAGTCTGCTGAACTCCACCGTGGTGTCGGTCATCCAGACCACACTGACCGTCGCGCTGGCCGCGATGGCCGGATACGGTCTGGCGCGGATCCCGTACCGGTTCTCCGGGTTGATCACCGGCGTGGTGCTGGCCACCCTGATGATCCCGGCGGCGGTGACGTTCGTCCCGACCTTTGTGATGGTGTCCAGCCTGGGCTGGGTGTCGTCCTTGCAGGGGCTGATCGTTCCAGGACTGTTCTCTGCGTTGGCGGTATTCCTGTTCCGCCAACAGTTCTCCGACTTCCCGAAAGACCTGGAGGAGGCCGGCCGGATAGACGGGCTCGGCTACTTCGGGGTCTTTTGGCGGGTGGTGTTGCCGAACTCCGGTCCGTTCATCGCCGCGGTTTCGGCGATCACTTTCCTGGGCAGCTGGAATGCGTTCCTGTGGCCGCTGGTGATCGGCCAGGACCCGAGCTCCTGGACCGTTCAGGTGGCCCTGTCGTCCTACACCACGTCACAGAGCCCGAACTACTCGCAACTGTTCGCCGCCGCCACCATCGCCATCCTGCCGGTGCTGATCCTGTTCCTAGGGCTGCAGCGCTTCATCCGACAGGGCTACGAATCCACCGGCAGCACTGGCTGAGCTTCTCGGACCCGCGCGGATCAACTTCGCCTTCGAGGATGTGATTGGCGCGTTCTTCCCCACCCGTCACAGAAGAGACGAAGTTGATCCGCGCAGGGGAAGTTGATCCTCGCCATTTCAGGCGGCAGCGGCGCTATCGCCGGACGGACGATTCGACGACGTCCAGCACGGCGGAGAACCGGTCGGCGGGCAGGCCGGCGGCGAGATGGGTGACGAGGCCCTCGAGGACCAGTTCCAGGTACGATGCCAGGATCTCGATGTCGACGTCGTCGCGAAGCACCCCGGCTTCCAGCTGGCGGCGCAGCCTGGCCCTGGTGGCGTCGGTGACGGCGGAAGAACGGGACGCCCACATGGTGCGGAACTCCGGATCGGTGCGCAGTCGCCGGGAGATCTCCAGCTGGGTGCCGAGCCAACCATGATCCGGGGTGGAGATCAGGTCCCGCATCACCTGCACCAGACCCTGGGCCGCAACGGTTTCGGCCATCGCGGCCACATCGACGTCGGCCAGTGCCAGGAACAATGCGTCCTTGTCTGCGTAGTGATGGAAAATCGCCCCCCGGCTGAGCCCGGCGCCCTCCTCCAACACCCGCACCGTCGCACCTTCGAAGCCGTGCCGCGCGAACGCGGAGCGGGCTGCGTCGAGGATCTGCCGACGGCGTGCCTCGAGGTGATCGCTGCTGACCCGGGGCAACTTCTCTCCTACTGCGCCGCGCCGGCGAGCAGGTTACGCAGCACGTACGGCATGATGCCGCCGTTACGGTAGTAATCCGCCTCGCCGGGCGTGTCGATCCGGACCAGCGCCTCGAACGAACCGGCCTCCCGGTTCGGCCTGGTCGGCGTCACCTTCACCGTCACCGTATTGGGGGTGCGCCCCTCGTTGAGTTCGGTGATGCCCTCGATGTCGAAGATCTCGGTGCCGTCCAGGCCCATGTCCTCGGCCGTCTTGCCGGGCGGGAACTGCAACGGGATGACGCCCATGCCGATCAGATTCGACCGGTGGATCCGTTCGTAGGACTGGGCTATCACTGCCTTCACCCCGAGCAGTGCGGTGCCCTTGGCTGCCCAGTCGCGGGATGAACCTGAGCCGTATTCGGCGCCGGCCAGCACCACCAGCGGAACGCCGGCATCGGCGTAGGCCTGGGAGGCCTCGAAGATGGAGGTCTGCGGAGCGGCCTGCGGATCGTCGGATGCGCTGAAGTCCCGGGTGAATCCGCCCTCGACGTCGGCCAGCAACTCGTTGCGCAGCCGGATGTTGGCGAAGGTGCCGCGGATCATCACCTCGTGGTTGCCGCGCCGGGAACCGTAGGAGTTGAAGTCCCGACGCTGCACGCCATGCTCGGCCAGGTATTTCCCGGCCGGCGAGTCGACCTTGATGGAGCCGGCCGGGGAGATGTGATCGGTGGTCACCGAGTCGCCGAGTTTGGCCAGCACCCTAGCGCCGGAGATGTCTCGTACCGCAGTTGGTTCGGCGGCCATTCCGTCGAAGTACGGTGGCTTGCGGACGTAGGTGGATTCGGGATCCCACTGGAAAGTCTTGCCTTCCGGCGTCGGCAGAGAGGTCCATCGTTCGTCACCGGCGAACACATCGGCGTAGTCGGCGGAGAACATCTCCTGGTTGATCGCCGAAGCGATCACCTCTTCGATTTCCCGGCCATCTGGCCAGATGTCCTTGAGGTACACCGGGTTTCCATCGGTATCGGTGCCCAGCGGATCGTTGTTCATGTCGATGTCCATCGACCCGGCCAGCGCATAGGCCACCACCAGCGGTGGGGAGGCCAAGTAGTTCATCTTGATGTCCGGGTTGATCCGGCCTTCGAAGTTGCGGTTGCCGGACAGTACCGACACCACCGCGAGGTCTGCCTCGTTGACGGCCGCCGAGACCTCGTCCGGCAGTGGTCCGGAGTTGCCGATGCAGGTGGTGCAGCCGAAGCCGACCAGGTTGAAGCCCAGCTTCTCCAGATAGGGCAGCAGACCGGAGCGTTCGTAGTAGTCCATCACCACTTTGGAGCCAGGGGCCAGCGTCGTCTTCACCCACGGTTTGCTGGTCAGACCCTTCTCCACCGCCTTCTTCGCCAGCAGCGCGGCGCCGATCATCACCTGCGGGTTGGAGGTGTTGGTGCACGAGGTGATGGCGGCGATGGCCACATGACCGTGGTCGATCTCGAAGGTCTGGCCGTTCATCGTCACCGTTGTCGGCTTGGACACCCGCGGGGAAGACGGAGCCGCATAAGGCTTGTCGGCGTCGTGGCCACCGGGATCGGGCACGGTGGATGCCGGATCGGAAGCCGGGAAGGTCTCCAGTCCGGACTCGTCGGCGCCGTTGTGCTCGTCGTGGCTGACATAGGCGTTGAGGGCCTTGCGGAACGCCGGCACGGCATCGGCCAGGATCACCCGGTCCTGCGGTCGTTTCGGGCCGGCGATCGACGGCACCACAGTGGCCAGATCGAGCTCCAGATACTCCGAGTACTTCGCTTCGTGCGACGGGTCGTGCCACAGACCCTGTTCCTTGGCATAGGTCTCGACCAGTGCCAGCTGGGCGTCCGGCCGGCCGGTGAGCCGCAGGTAGCTGATGGTCTCGGCGTCGATCGGGAACATCGCCGCCGTGGAGCCGAACTCCGGGCTCATGTTGCCGATGGTGGCTCGGTTGGCCAGCGGCACCGCCGCCACGCCTTCGCCGTAGAACTCGACGAACTTGCCGACAACGCCGTGCTGGCGCAGCATTTCGGTGATCGTCAGCACCAGGTCGGTGGCGGTGGTGCCGGCCGGCATCGACCCGGTCAACTTGAAGCCGACGACCCGAGGAATCAGCATCGACACCGGCTGGCCGAGCATCGCGGCCTCGGCCTCGATACCACCGACACCCCAGCCCAGCACACCGAGACCGTTCACCATGGTGGTGTGAGAATCGGTGCCCACCAATGTGTCCGGGTAGGCGGTGGCCGTGCCCGCTGCGTCGTCCCGGACCATCACCACCCGGGCCAGGTGCTCGATGTTGACCTGATGCACGATGCCGGTTCCCGGCGGGACCACCTTGAACTCATCGAAGGCGGTCTGCCCCCAGCGCAGGAACTGATAGCGCTCCTTGTTCCGTTCGTACTCCAGCTCGACGTTGCGTTCGAAGGCGTCGGCTCGACCGAACACGTCGGCGATCACCGAATGGTCGATCACCAGCTCGGCCGGTGCCAGCGGATTGATCTTGTCCGGATCGCCACCGAGGTCGGCCATCGCTTCGCGCATGGTGGCCAGATCCACCACACAGGGGACGCCGGTGAAGTCCTGCATGATCACCCGGGCCGGGGTGAACTGGATCTCGGTGTCCGGCTCGGCATCCGGGTTCCACCGGGCCAGCGCCCGGATGTGGTCGGCGGTGATGTTCACGCCGTCCTCGGTCCGAATCAGGTTCTCCAGCAACACCTTCAGCGAGAATGGCAGTGTTTCCGCGTCCTGGAGCCCTGCGACTGCCTTGATCCGGAAGATCTGGTAGCTCTGATCGCCGACCGACAGGGTGTCCTGTGCGGAGAAGCTGTTCTGGCTGGGGCTCACGATGTCTCCCTCGACGTGCTGGCGGTAGGCGGCAGAAGGGCGGCGGCGGCGACGAGCTGACAGATTCCGCCCACGGGCTAACAGTACGCGCGTCCGGTTTGACCGGCAACGGCGGGTCGCGGGTCCGGAAACCTGCCCGGCCGCCGGAGACGGCGAAACCCGCCGCGGTGGTGCACCCGCGGCGGGTTCCGGATTCCGACCGGCGGACCGGTCAACTGATGATGGTGTCAGCGATTGGCCATCGACAGGAGAAAGTCGATGTCCGCCGGCTGCAGGCCCTGCAGCACGGTGAGCAGCAGGCCGGAACCGGTGCGCAACGGGCTGACGAACCACTTGCCGTTGACCTCGGTGGTGACGATGCCGACGGTCAGCATTTGCTTGAACTCCCGCTTGACCAGGTCGGCCACCTGCGGTGGCATGTTGCTACTCTGGCCGGCCATCTTCTGCAGCACGTTGTCGCTGGTGAGCTCCTGCGTCTTGCCGTCCTGTTCGACGGTCACCTTGCCGGCACCGGCATCCACCGTGACCGACGTCTGGTGTCCGTCGGCCTCGACGGTGACGTGCTGCAAGGAGACCTTCTTGCCGCCGGTCACATCGGAGGTGGTGAACTTCAGGTCACTGATCTTCGGCATGTTGCTCGGTGCCTGACCGCTTTTCACCTTGCCGGCGGCCAGCATCCGCTTGCCGTAGTCGTACAGGAAACCCATCTCGTCCGGCGGCAGCATGCCGATGACGCCCTCGTAGTCGGCCTTCGTGGCCTTGTCGACCATCCCGGTCACGGCATCTTCGGGGGAGCCGGCGCCGACCTGAGCGATCGGGGCGGCCAATTCTTTGGAGTTCAGCTCGGGATTCTTCTTCTGTGCGCTTTCCAGCCAGTTCTGCGCCGCCGTGTAGAACAGGCTCGGGTACCACTTGTCGCCGCGCTTGACGGTGGCGATGCTGAACGGCTCACCCTTGCGTTTGGCGACCTCGTCCTCGATCTTGACGACCAAGCTCTTCGGCTGGGCCTGTTCCAACTTCGGGCCCAGCGCCTTCTTCATCTTGTCGGTGAACGGCAGGTTGGTCGGTTCGCTGGAGATGGTGATGGTGCCGCCGGTGAGCTTGACGATGGTCAGATGATCGTTGACCTTGGTTTCCTTGGCATCGTCGAACTTCAGGTTCTCCATCTTGATCTTGCTGCCCGACAACGACTCCGTGGATATGTTGGGCTTGACGATCTGCAGACGCTTCAGCTCACCCAAGATGTCGCCGGACATGTCCGCGAATACCTGGGCCTCGGTCGGATCGAGCTGCTGGGCGACACCCAGCGCATCCTTGTTGGACAGTGACTGCAGCATGTCGCTGGCCGCTGCCTTCGGGTTCGCCTGGCCGCCCTCGGCGGTGGTGTCGCCCTTACGGCTGACCAGCCAGACGGTGACGCCGGCGGCAATCGCCAGCACCACGACGACGGCGGTGATGATCACGCCGAGATTGCGCTTCTTGACCGGGCCGCTCTGCTGCGGCTGCCAGCCGGTCGGGCCCTGCTGACCCGGGAAGTGACCGGGGCCCTGCAGACCCGGCTGCGAACCGGGCGGGAAGCCCTGGCCCTGCTGCGGAAAGCCCTGAGGCTGATAACCGGCACCCTGCGGCGGCTGCGGCTGGCCTTGCGGCCAACCCTGTGGACCTTGCGCCTGGCCTTGCTGCCAACCCTGTGGACCTTGCGGCTGGCCTTGCTGCCAACCCTGCTGCTCTCCGGGCCCCGGCTGATTCCAACCGCCCTGGCCTTGCTGTGGTCCATAGTTGTCGCTCATCGGCGTGCAATCCCTCCTGCAGGATGCGCATCTGGCATCGAATCGGTTGTCCGGGCGGGCACGTTGCTGCGATCGCGGCATCGATGCACCAGCCCTTCCGGAGGTGTGACGTCCGGCGAGGCCGACTGGTTCCCCGACGTCCTCAGCACCAGAGTAACGGCGATCTACCGGTCATCGGCCGGCGCGCGACCAGTACAACTGATGATCACGGCCGCCGATCATCAGCAGTCCGCCGGCGATCGCCAGCAGCGCAGATCCGACGGCCACCGTGAGCGGCCCGGTGTCCTGCAGGTGAATCCCGAGCCGACTGCGGTGGCCCACCACGACCAGCGTAGTGACCGATGCGGCCGCGCCGAGCAGGCCGAGTGCCGTGGCGACCAGGCCGGCGGCCCGCCACCAGCGGAAGGCCAGCAGGATCAGCGGCACCGTCAACACCGGACCGATCAGCGGCCAGATGTTGACCACCGCAGAGAGCAGTCGCGAATCGATCAACCGGAAGCGAGTCAGGGCGTCCGCAACCTGGTAACTGTTCCGGGGGATTTCGCCCGACGTCAACCACGGCAGGAACGTTCCGATGACGATCACCGCGGTCGCCGTCACCAGCAGCAGGCAACTCGCCGATCGGCGCAGTGGCAGTCCGACCGCAGAAGCAACCGGGGCACCGAAAGCACCGAACGCATCGGAAGCACCGGAAAGACCGGGACCACCGGTGAAAAAGCCGGGAGGTCCGGACGGTCGCGGATCGACGGCGGACGGCACGGTAGCCGAGTCTGCCTCACCGACATGACAAGGGTCACGGCGCATGCGAACGACACGACCCGGCAACCAACCAGACCCGAAAAGTCCGATATGCCCACTGTGAGACGCAAGTTTCACGATCTGTTTGCAGTGAAGGGTGGCGTACAGGCGGCACAAAGTGGCATGGTGCTACCTGGCGTGTCGGATTGACATCTGGACGCTCAACAGTTTGTGAATTGAGTTTCGGCCCGTCATCCGTGGCCCCGGGGGCCGCGGAGAGGAGATCCCGTGAGTTCCGTCCGACACTGGCGCAGCACCGGTCGCGCAGTCCTGCGTGGGCGGCTGCATGACGCAGCGCGAGTTGCCCTGGCACTCACCGTTGCTGGCACGCTGACTCTGGCGATGGCCGATCCGGCCGGCGCGACGGCCCCGGCCCAGCAGGTGGCCGGAGTTCCGGTACCTGCGGCTGTCCCGATCCCACCGCCACCGCCCAACCCCTCCGATGACGACATCGACTCCAGCGAGCAGCAGGCCGATACCGCGGCCGCCGCAGTGGGCAAGCTGTCCGGCCAGGTGACGGCTACCGAGTCGAAGATCTCGGCCCTGCAGGACGACATGGAGTTCAAGGCCGAGCAGGTCAACAAGGCCATCGTCGATCTGTCCATCGCCGAGGACGACGCGAACAAGGCCGATCAGGCAGCCAATACGGCGGCCGCCGAGGCGGAGGCCGCCGGTGGCGCGATCACCGCTGCGGAGCAGAAGGCGGCGGATTTCGCGGCGGCCTCGTTCCGAAACGGCTCCAGGCTCGGATCGATGACGGCGTTGTTCGGCGCCACCAGCCCGGCCGAGCTGATGCAGCAGGACGCGATGCTGCAGCAGGTGTCCGAGTCCCAGCTCAACGTGATCGGCCACCTGCAGGAAGCCCGAAACGTCAAGGCGAACAAGGATTCCGCCGCCCGGGCGGCTCTGCAGAAGGCACAGCAGGCCAAGGAGCAGGCGACCGCGGCCGCGGCCTACGCGGAGAAGGCGAAGATCTCGGCAGCGACGGCGCTGGGCGCCGGCCAGCAACAGCTGGCGGGTCTACAGACCCAGCTCACTGCCCAACAGCAGGCGTATTCCGATGCACTGAACAGCACCGAGTCACTGCGTGCCCAGCGGGATGCCTACAACCAGTGGCTCGCCGAGAAGAAGGCCGAGGAAGAGCGTCAGCGCAAGGCCGCTGAGGAACGAGCACGGCAGGCCAGGGTCGAGGCCGCTCTTCGGGCCGCGGCCGAGCGGGCCGAAGCTGCGGCGCAGGCCAAGGCAGCGGCGCAAGCCCGAGCGGAGGAGGTGGCCAGGGCGCGGGCGGAAGCCGAGGCACAGGCCGCCGCTACCGCCAACCGGAAGCAGCTGGAAGCAGCGGCCGCAGCGGAGGCGTCCGCCAGGGAACAGCAGAGCCTGGCCGCCCAGCAGGCCGCCACTGCGAAGGCTGAGGAAACCCAGAAGGCCTCGCAGCAGGCTGCTGCTCGGGCCGCTGCTGCAAAGGCCGCGCAGGTCAAGGCCGAAAGTAATGCCAAGAACTCGGCGGCCGCCAGGACCGCTGCCGGGGAGGCCACCGCGGCAGCCAAGGCCGAACAGGCCCGCAAGGCTGCGCTGCTGGCCCAGGCCACCGAACAGGCGAGGGTGGACGCCGCCCGGAAAGCCAAGGCGCAGGCGGACAAGCTCGCGGCCATTCGCGGCACGGGCACCGGTAAGGACGCCTACTTCCAGAACTGTGACGCGGCCAGAGCTGTCGGCTACGCACCGATGAAGAAGGGCTCGCCCGGCTATCGGGCAGCGCTGGATCCCAACAACAACGGCATCGCCTGTGATGCTCCCACCGGCGAAGGTTCGGGCACCGCAGGCTCCGGTGGCGGTAATTCCAATGCCGGTGGCAGCACCGACACCTCGGCAGGTGGTTCGAACCCCGGCAGTTCCGGTGGCAGCACCGGCAGCTCCGGTGGCGGTAGTTCCAAGCCCGGTGGCAGCACCGGCACCTCCGCAGGTGGTTCGAACCCCGGCAGTTCCGGTGGCAGCACCGGCAGCTCCGGTGGCGGTAGTTCCAAGCCCGGTGGCAGCACCGGCACTTCCGCAGGTGGTTCGAACCCCGGCAGTTCCGGTGGCAGCACCGGCAGCTCCGGTGGTGGTTCCAAGCCCGGTGGCAGCACCGGCACTTCCGCAGGTGGTTCGAACCCCGGCAGTTCCGGTGGTGGTTCCAAGCCCGGTGGTAGCACTGGCAGTTCCGGTGGCGGTAGTTCGAAGCCCGCTGGTAGCACTGGCAGTTCCGGTGGTGGTTCCAAGCCCGGTGGTAGCACCGGCACCTCCGGTGGTGGTTCGAAGCCCGCTGGTAGCACCGGCAGTTCCGGTGGTGGTTCCAAGCCCAGCGGCAGCACCGGCAGTTCCGGTGGTGGTTCGAAGCCCGCTGGTAGCACCGGCAGTTCCGGTGGTGGTTCCAAGCCCGCTGGTAGCACCGGCGCCTCCGGTGGTGGTTCCAAGCCCAGCGGCAGCACCGGCAGTTCCGGTGGTGGTTCCAAGCCCAGCGGCAGCACCGGCACTTCCGGTGGTGGTTCCAAGCCCAGCGGCAGCACCGGTACCTCCGGTGGTGGTACGAACTCCGGCAGTTCCGGTGGCAGCACCGGCAGTTCCGGTGGCGGTAGTTCGAACTCCGGTGGCGCCATCGAGATCGGTGGCACCGGCACCGGCACCGGCGCGTACTTCCAGAACTGTGATGCGGCCAGGGCCGCCGATTTCGCGCCGATGCGAAAGGGTGAGCCCGGGTACCGGGCGGAGCTCGATCCGAATGGCAATGGCATCGCATGTGACGCCAGCATCACGCCAGTCGGTGGCGCGAGCGGCGGCAGCAGCAGCGGCGGCAGCAGCAGCGGCGGCAGCAGCGGCGGTGACGGCAGCGGCAGCAGCAGCGGCAGCGGCAGCAGCGGCGGCAGCGGCGGCAGCAGTAGCGTGCCGAACGACGGATCCCGAGGGGCAATGGTCGTCAACGCTGCGCTGGCCTACCTCGGGACTCCCTATTCCTGGGGTGGCGGTTCGTCCAGCGGGCCGACCACCGGCATCAGTGCCGGTTGTACGTCCCAGTGCATGCAGTTCGAGCCGTGGAACACCGTCGGCTTCGACTGTTCCGGGCTGACGCTGTACGCCTGGGCCCAGGCCGGGGTGAGCCTGCCGCACTACTCGGCCTACCAGTACCAGTCCGGTCAGCACATCTCGCGCAGCAACCTGCAGCCCGGCGATCTGGTGTTCTTCGCCTACGACACCTCGGACTGGACCACCATCCATCACGTGGCGATCTACCTGGGTTCGAACCAGCTGATCGAGGCGGCGGAATCCGGCACTACGGTGCACATCCGGAACTGGCGCGACGACGGGTACATCGGCGCGGTCCGTCCAGGGACCTGATCGACGGACAGTTCGACCTCACGGCTCGACAGCCACGGCGCGAACGGCTCGAGTGGACTCGGTCCGCCCGGGCCGCCGTCGCTGGCAGACTCGACATTGTGGGCAGTCGACGTCCGCCGGGATCGATGGTGATCGTTGCCGGGTTCGCCCCCGCCCGGACGCACAGTTCGTCATGATGGAGTGAGAGGCTGCGGAGGTACGCGCGCAGCAGAGTGGCGACTCCGGGCCATCGACCGGACCGTCCGATCCCGAGGAGGAGCCGGTGACGGCGGATACGACGAGCAGCCCGAGGGTTTCGAACCAGCAAGGACCGGGCTACGACGCCGGCCTGTTGGAGCGGACCGTGTTCGAGGTCAAACGGGTGATCGTCGGCCAGGATCGGCTGGTCGAACGGATGCTGGTCGGCCTGCTGGCCAAGGGCCACCTGCTGATCGAGGGCGTGCCGGGAGTGGCCAAGACCCTCGCGGTCGAGACGTTCTCGAAGGTGGTGGGCGGTACCTTCTCTCGGATCCAGTTCACCCCCGACCTGGTGCCATCCGACCTGCTCGGCACCCGCATCTACCGGGCCGGTCGAGAAGAATTCGACACCGAACTCGGGCCGGTGGTCGCCAACTTCGTGCTGGCCGACGAGATCAACCGGGCGCCGGCCAAGGTGCAGTCGGCGCTGCTCGAGGTGATGGCCGAACGGCACGTCTCGATCGGCGGCCACACCTACCCGATGCCGAACCCGTTCCTGGTGCTGGCCACCCAGAACCCGATCGAGAACGAGGGCGTCTACCCGTTGCCGGAGGCCCAACGCGACCGGTTCTTGTTCAAGCTGTTGGTCGATTATCCGACGCCGGAGGAAGAACGGGAGATCGTCTATCGAATGGGCGTCACCCCGCCGGAAGCCGGTCAGGTGTTGCCGATCGAGGAACTGGCCAGGCTGCAGCAGGTGGCCGCCAACGTCTTCGTCCACCACGCACTGGTCGACTACGTGGTCCGGTTGGTCTATGCCACCCGGACGCCGGGCGATCACGGCCTGACGGATGTCGCCGGTTGGTTGTCCTACGGCGCGTCCCCGCGCGCCTCGCTGGGCATCATCGCCGCCGCCCGGGCACTGGCGCTGGTCCGCGGCCGCGACTTCGTCATCCCGCAGGACGTGGTCGACGTGTCGGCCGATGTGCTGCGGCACCGGTTGGTGCTGTCCTACGACGCGCTGGCCGACGGGGTGCCGATCGAGGTCATCCTGTCCCGGCTGCTGCAGGCCATCCCGCTGCCGCAGATCAGCCCGCTCACCCATCCCGGAGCCGCCTGATGCCGGTTCCGGTCGAACCGAACAGGGCGCTCGGCCGTCAGGGCGGACGGTCGATCGGTCGGTCGCCGGTGCCGTCGACGGCGGATCCGGCCCGGCTCGACGCCGCGCTGACCACCCTGGAACTGACCGTCCGGCGCCGGCTCGACGGCTTGTTGCAAGGCAATCATCTGGGTCTGGTACCGGGACCTGGCACCGAACTCGGCGATGCCCGGCCCTACTACCCGGGCGATGACGTCCGTCGGATGGACTGGTCGGTGACGGCCCGCACCACCGAACCGCACATCCGTCAGACAGTGGCCGATCGAGAACTCGAAACCTGGTTGGTGGCAGACCTTTCGGCGTCACTGGACTTCGGTACCACCGGCTGTGAGAAGCGCGACCTGGTGGTCGCTGCTGCGGCGGCCGTCGGCCATCTGACCCAGGGCGGTGGTAACCGGATCGGGGCCGTGGTGAGCACCGGCGGCGGGCTGGAGAGGATCCCGGCCCGCGGTGGCCGACCGCATCTGCAGTACCTGTTGCGGACACTGGCGGCCACGCCGCGCAGCGACGCCGGTGAACGCGGCAGCCTGTCGACGGCCCTGGAGCAGCTGCGCCGGCCGCCACGACGACGGGGGCTGGCAGTGGTGATCTCCGACTTCGTCGGCCCGATCGACTGGGAACGGTCGCTGCGCGCGCTCAGTGCCCGGCACGATCTGTTGGCCGTCGAGGTGCTCGACCCGCGGGACATCGAACTGCCGGACGTCGGTCTGGTGACCCTGGTCGATCCGGAGACCGGCCGTCATCGGGAGATCCAGACCACGCCGACCCTTCGCCGGGACTTCGCGGCCGCCGCCGCGGAGCACCGGCGCGCGGTCGGGACCGAACTGCGCCGGGCGGGCTGCTCGCAGTTGACCCTGCGGACCGACCGGGACTGGATCGCCGATATGGTGCGCTTCGTGCTGACCCGCAAGCGCGGCTGGACCGGTGCCGCCGGCGGAACGTCGTCGACCGCGCACGCCGGGGAGGCCTGGTGAAGTTCTCCACACCTGCTTGGTTCGCTCTGGGCATCGTCGTGCTGCTGCTGGCCGTCGGCTACGTGATCGCGCAACGCCGGACCCGCAAGCACACGCTGCGGTTCGCCAATCTGGAACTGCTCGAGTCGGTGGCGCCGAACCGGCCCGGCCGGTGGCGACACCTGCCGACGGCAGTGGTGCTGATCGGGCTGTCGCTGTTGACGATCGCGCTGGCCGGGCCGACCGCCGACGCCAAGGAGCCCCGCAACCGGGCGGTGGTGGTGCTGGCGATCGACGTGTCGCTGTCGATGCAGTCCACCGACGTCACCCCGACCAGGCTGGCCGCGGCGAAGGAGGCCGCCAACCAGTTCGTCGACGATCTCACCAAAGGGGTCAATCTCGGCATCATCGCCTTTGCCGGGGTGCCGGCGGTGCTGGTCTCGCCGACCACCGACCGGGCCACCGCGCACGCCGCGATCAACAACCTCAAGTTGGACGAACGGACCGCCACCGGGGAGGCGTTGATCACTGCACTGCAGTCCATCGACACCTTCGCCAGGATGATCGGTGGCGCCGAAGGTCCGCCGCCGGCCAGGGTAGTGCTGATGACGGACGGCAAACGCACCACCGGCCGCTCCGAGCAGGACGCGGCCAAGATGGCGGCGGCCGCCAAGGTGCCGGTGTCGGTGATCGCCTTCGGCACCCCGGACGGCTACGTCGAGATTGAGGGCGAAAAGGTCGATGTACCACCGGATGAAGCCGGCATGCGCACCATCGCGCAGATCTCCGGCGGCGACTTCCACACCGCAGCCACCAGCGAGGAGCTCAAGAAGGTCTACGCGGAACTGGGCGAGCAGATCGGCTACGAGATCAAACAGAAGGACGTGTCCCGGCCGTGGGTGATCGCCGGGGTGGTGTCGATGATGATCGGAGCCGCCGGGGCGTTGGTACTGGGCCGCCGGATCCCCTGACGCTAGTGTGCTGACGCGGACGGCGAGCGTCGTGCGAACAACCGGACCGAGGAGCTGCTCAGGTGACCGACGGATCGCGACCCCCCGGTCGTTCGGTGCTGGTGACCGGTGGCAACCGCGGCATCGGGCTGGCCATCGCGCTGGCCCTGCAGGCGGCCGGCCACCGGGTGACGGTGACGCATCGGACCGGCAGCGCGCCGGACGGCCTGGCCGGGGTGATCTGCGACGTCACCGATGCCGCATCGGTGGATCGGGCGTTCACCGAGGTCGAGGCCACCCAGGGGCCGGTGGAGGTACTGGTCTCCAACGCCGGCATCACCGACGACACCCTGCTGTTGCGGATGTCCGAGGAGAGCTTCACCTCCGTGCTGGATGCCAATCTGACCGGGGCATACCGGGTCTCCAAGCGGGCCTCGACCGGCATGCTGCGCAAGCGCTGGGGCCGGATGATCTACATCTCGTCGGTGGTCGGGCTGTCCGGCGGCGCCGGACAGGTCAACTACGCCGCCTCGAAAGCCGGCTTGGTGGGAATCGCCCGGTCCGTTGCCCGAGAACTCGGCAGCCGCAACATCACCGCGAATGTGGTGGCACCCGGGTTCGTCGACACCGAGATGACCCGGGCGCTTTCCGAGGACCGTCGCAAACAGATCGTCGGTCAGGTGCCGGCCGGTCGGTACGCCCAGCCGTCCGAGGTAGCGGCGGTCGTCACCTTCCTTGCCTCCGACGACGCCGGCTACATCACCGGTGCGGTGATTCCGGTGGACGGCGGACTCGGCATGGGGCACTGATCTGTCCTGTTTGACTGGCAGTGCGGTGAGACCGCGCCGACACCACGGCGCCGACATGAGAAGAGAGCATCCGATGACCGAACTCAGCACCGAGCAGCACCCGTCGGCCGACCGACTCGGCAGCGGACTGCTGGCCGGCAAAACCCTGCTGATCACCGGGGTGATCACCGAGGCGTCGATGGCCTTCCACACCGCCAGGCTCGCCCAGCAGCAGGGAGCCGAGGTGGTGCTCACCGGCTACGGCAGGATGTCCCTGGTGGAGCGGATCGCCAAGCGGCTGCCGCAACCGGCACCGGTGGTCGAACTCGATGTGACCGATGCCGGTCAGCTGGAATCGCTGGCCGAGCGGGTCGGTGAGCATGCGACCCGGTTGGACGGCGTGCTGCACGGCATCGCCTTCGCGCCGGCCTCCGCGCTCGGCGGCTCGTTCCTGGACTGCCCGTGGGAGGACGTGGCGGTGGCAATGCACACTTCTGCCTACTCGCTGAAGGCACTGGCGGTTGCCGTGCTGCCGCTGATGACCGCCGGCGGCAGCATCGTCGGAATGGATTTCGATGCCCGGCTGGCCTGGCCGGCCTACAACTGGATGGGCGTGTCCAAGGCCGCCCTGGAGTCCGTGACCCGTTATCTGGCAAGGGATCTCGGCCCGCGAAAGATCCGGGTGAATCTGGTGTCCGCCGGGCCGATCCGCACCATGGCGGCCAAGTCGATCCCCGGCTTCGAAGGGCTGGAGAACGGCTGGGCGAAGCGGGCACCGCTGGGCTGGGACACCTCCGATCCGACGCCGGTCGCCCGGGCCTGTGTGGCGTTGCTGTCCGATCTGTTCCCGGCCACCAGCGGCTCGATGGTGATGGTGGACGGCGGCTTCCATGCGTTGGGGTTCTCCGAGGCCGAGGTCAGCGGGGACTGATCTCGACGGGCTGTTTGCCGCCGACGGCTCCGGGGTACCGGTAGTGCGGTCGGCAGGTGTGTCGGCCAAACGCTACGAAAGGAGCCCATCATGGGTATCGGGGATGCGGGAGACAAGGCCAAGCACGCAGGGGAAGAGGCAGTCGGCAAGGCCAAGGAGGGCCTGGGCAAGGTGACCGGCAACGAAGAGCTGGAAGCCGAAGGTCAGGGCGATCAGGGTAAGGCGAACGTGAAGCAGGCCGGCGACAAGGTGGCCGATGCGGCCAAGGACGTCACCGGTCGCTGACCCATCGCCTCACCGACGATGGTCGGGGGTTCGCAATCGCGAATCCCCGGCCAATCGTCGGTTCAGCAGGGCGTGCACGGTCATCGCCGTCGCGGCCCGTCTTGCCTGCCGGGACGCATCGATCAGCGGTAGCAGTGCGTCGTCGACCTGGTCGAGCTGAAACACGGTGACCGCCGCGGTCCGGTGCCGCGCCGTCACCGACAGGATTGCCTCCAGCTGCGCACATCGATCCAGCAACGCAGTCGCCCTGGCCGGGGTACCCGGCGGCGGGACCACGGTGCGGGCAACGATCTCGGCGGCCACCTCGGCCCTGGCAGCGGCGGTGTCGGTTCCCAATTCGGCGCCGGCGAACACCTCGGTGGCCCTGACCACCGCATGATCGAGTTCCTCCCGGGCCACCACCGGGTCGACGAGGTCCGGAGTTCCGGATCCGGCGAACACCCGCCACTGACCGTCCATCGGCACCACGGTGACCGCCGCATGCGGTAGGACGACGGCAGCGCCCGCCCGCAACGAGGCCACCACCAATGCCGAGCCGGCACCGCCCGTCGCCGGCAGTCCGCGGACGTCTCCGTCCCGTGGCAACACCAGTACCGGCGCATCGGATCGCAGTAGCGGCAGCAACATTGCCGCACCGACGGGTGCCTCGCCCGGCCCCGGGAGGGCGGCTGCGGGGGAGTCTTCCGGGGCCGGTCCATCCCGCCGGACGCCGGCCGAGATACCGAACCCGGCAACGGCCGCCAGCACGTCGTCGGCGGCGGCACCGCCCGCGTGAGCGGCGCCCCACAGGGTGAGCGCGGTGGCGGCAGGAACGGACACGGGGACAACGGTACGTGCCGGACCTCAGGGTGTGCGCAACCCGCAGCTGGTCGGCTTGCCGGTCGCCATTCCGTTGTGGATGGCGGTGATCCGGGATGCCGGGTCTCCATGCGTCTGCTGGTGTTCTGAGGTGTTCAACAGTTCTGCCTCGCGTCGCCAGACGGTCAGCCAACGGTTGGCATCGAGCCGACCGGCTGCGACTTCGCTGTGCGCCCACACCCCGGCCAGACAATCCGCCTGTAGTTCGATCTTCCGGGAGGTGGCCGGATCGGAGGTATCGGCGTTGTTCAGCGCCGGATCGAGGGCGAACTGGGCAGCGTGGCCGACCTCGTGGGCCAACGTCACAGCCAGCGAATAGGCCGCATCCGCCGGGCTGAACCGTTGCCGCCACAGCCGCAGAATGCTGGTATTGAGATAGATGGTCTGGTTTCCCGGACAGTAATAGGCGTAGATCGTCTGTGGCGCGAAACAACTCCGCGGCTCCGGCGGAAAGGTCGGCTCGATGACCACCGGCCGGTTGATCGGCTGATCGGTGACCCGCTCCCAGTATTCGACCAGGTCGGCGTGCACACAGTCCGACAGCCTGCGGAAATCTGTCACCGGGACGGTTGGGCAGAGCGGGAATCGTTCGTTCGGATCAGCGGCGGAGCCGGCGGAGGTTGGCGTGACGGTGGCCCGGGTGATGGAGGTCCGGGTGACGGGGGTCCGGGTGACGGGGGTCCGGGTGACGGGGGTCCGGGCGACGGGGGTCCGGGTGACGGAGGTCTGGGTGACGGGGGTCTGGGTGACGGATGTCCGGGCGACGACCACCGAGGAGGTCGCCCCGATCTGCGTCGTCGATCCAGCCGGCGCGGCACCCGGATCGCCCGAGCCGCAGCCGATCAGGGTGGTCAGCAGCAGCAGGCCGATCAGAGGTCGGCGGGTCGTTCGGCGCCGCATGGAACCTCCTGACGGTGACCATGTCCCGGTGAGTTGCACCCCCAGGGGATCCGGTCGAGGATCGGAGTAACGTAACGCCGCGTGTCCGTCCGCCGGTGTTGCCGAAAAAGCCGATGCTGCCGGGGATCCGGAGTGGACTGTCGATGATGATGTCAGATCCGTACCACCGGGACGTGCTGGCCGGCGGTCCCACGAAGAAGGTCATCCCCCAGGTGATCGCCACCGACGAGGTGGTGGTCGAAGATCTGGTGTCCGGCTTCTGCGGGCTGGTGGTCAGCTGCACGAACTCCGCCGTCACCCTGGAGGATCGGCGCGGCAATCGACGACATTTCCCGCTGGCTGTCGGCGCCTTCCTGGTGGAGGGAGTGCCCGTCACCCTGGTCCGACCGCGAACTGCGCCGGCCGGAGTTCGACGCTCGGCGTCCGGCTCGGTGCAGGTGGCCGGCCTGCGGGCGAGGACTGCCAAGGCGGCCCGGATCTGGGTCGAGGGCATCCACGATGCGGCGCTGATCGAACGGGTCTGGGGCCACGATCTCAGGGTGGAGGGCATCGTTGTCGAACCGCTGCACGGATTGGACAACCTGGCGCCGGCTCTCGCCGCCTTCGGACCGGGCCCGCAACGCCGGGTCGGTGTGCTGGCCGATCATCTGGTCGCCGGCAGCAAGGAACAACGGATCGCCGACCAGGTGGCGACCAGCGACGTCCTGGTCACCGGTCACCCGTACATCGACATCTGGCAGGCGGTGAAACCGGCAGCGGTCGGCATCGACGACTGGCCCGACGTGCCGCGTGGGGTGGACTGGAAGACCGGCGTCTGCTGCGCGCTCGGCGTGGCCGACCCGGCCACCATGTGGGGTCGGGTGAACGGCGCGGTCCGCAGCTACCGCGAACTGCAGACCCCGTTGATCACCGCCGTCGAGCGGCTGATCGATTTCGTCACCGTCCCGCCGAGCTGACTCCCGCGGCCGCCGACACCGGCGCGGTCACGGCCTGATCACAGTGCGCTCACCCGCTGAGATCTCGACGGGTCGGCGCCGCCTGCTCTGGCAGGATGAGAACCATGAACGCATGGATCTGGCTCGCCGGTGCGGTGCTGCTGTCCATTGCTGAGTTGCTCGGCGGTGAGTTCGTCCTACTGATGTTGGGCGGCGGGGCACTGGTGACCGCGGTGATCGCCCTGTTCGCCGGCGCTCTGTGGGTCCAGTTGCTGGTCTTCGCGCTGGTCTCGGTGGCCCTGGTGGTGCTGGCCAGGCCGCCCATGCTGCGCCGCTTCCACGTCCCGGCCGCCATTCCCAGCGGCATCGATGCGATGATCGGATCGGAGGCGATGGTCATCTCCACGGTCGATGCCGAACGGGGTCAGGTGAAGATCTCCGGTGAGGTGTGGTCGGCCATCGGCGTCGAGGGGCACCGTCCGTTGCCGCCGGGCACTGCCGTCACGGTGGTGGAGGTACGCGGAGCCACCGCAGTGGTGATCTGGGGCCGATGAACGGGTCGGGAACGGTCGGCTGTCGCCGCACAACCAACCGGCGGGTCGGCAGAAGCCCGGCCGCCGTCGATCGCGAAGCCTAAGGTCAACGGTGTCGGTTGCGCAGTCCTGGTGCACCGGCACCCTCAGCGAAGGAGAAGTCGGGCATGGATCCCATCGCCATTGTCGCCATCGTGATCGCCGTTCTCGCGGTGGTCATCGTGCTGCGTTCGGTCAAGGTCATTCCGCAGGCACAGGCCGCGGTGGTCGAACGGCTCGGCCGCTTCCACAAGGCCAATGCCGCCGGCCTGGTCTGGCTGGTGCCGTTCATCGACCGGGTCAGGGCCCGCATCGATCTGCGTGAGCAGGTCGTCTCGTTCCCCCCGCAGCCGGTGATCACCGAGGACAACCTGACGGTCTCCATCGACACCGTCGTGTACTTCCAGGTGACCGATCCGCGGGCAGCGGTCTACGAGATCGCCAACTACATCGTCGCCGTCGAGCAACTCACTACCACCACGCTGCGCAACGTCGTCGGCGGGATGAACCTGGAGCAGACGCTGACCAGCCGCGACGCCATCAACGGCCAGCTCCGCGGGGTGTTGGACGAAGCCACCGGGAAGTGGGGCATCCGGGTCGCCCGGGTCGAGCTGAAGGCCATCGATCCGCCGCCGTCGATCCAGGATTCGATGGAGAAGCAGATGCGCGCCGATCGGGACAAGCGGGCAATGATCCTGACCGCCGAGGGCCAGCGGGAATCCTCGATCAAGACCGCCGAGGGCCAGAAGCAGGCGGCGGTGCTCACCGCCGAAGGCGCCAAGCAGTCGTCGATCCTGGCGGCCGAGGGTGAACGGCAGTCCCGGATCCTGCGAGCCCAGGGTGAACGAGCCGCCCGATATCTGCAGGCCCAGGGTCAGGCCAAGGCCATCGAAAAGGTGTTCGCCGCGGTCAAGGCCGGTAAACCGACGCCGGAACTGCTGGCTTATCAATATCTTCAGACCCTGCCGCAGATGGCCCAGGGCGACGCCAACAAGGTCTGGATGATCCCGTCCGACTTCTCCAAGTCGCTGGAGGGTTTCGCCAGGATGCTCGGCACCAAGGGCGACGACGGCGTCTTCCGGTACGAACCACCGACCGAAGAGGTGGTGTCCCGGCCCGGCGAGATGGACGACGACGTCGAGGACTGGTTCGGCGGCACCTCCGCGGAGGAAGTCCAGCAGGCGGTCCGGCAGGCCGAACAGGAAGCGGCGGTCAGCATCGCGGACCAGGACGCCGCCAGGGTGGAAGCCGGCAAGGTCGATGTGGCCGGAGCGATGGAGAAGGCGCAGGCTGCGGCCGATGCCGCCACCGGTGCAACTCCGCCGCCCGGAGCGCCGGAGAACCGGCAGCTGTCCGGCGGAGCCCGGCCGGCCATCGCACCGGCCGACGGCGGTGGGCCCGGCCAGTTCCAGCCGCCGCCCGCCCCGCAGCAACAGCAGCAGGGCGCGCACCACCAGCCGCAGCAACAAGGCGGCCAGTACCCGGCACCCGACCAGTACCCGCCGCAGACCGCCGATTTGCCGGACCAGCCATATCCCGGATATCCCGGCCGCTGAGCGGCCGGAATGGCTTCCACCGCCGAAGTTCTCGAGGTGCCGGGGCCGGACGGCACCCGGCAGGTACGGGTGTCGAGCCCGGAGCGGGTGCTCTGGCCGACCACCGATGCCGGCGCGGAGATCAGCAAGCTGGACCTGGCCCGCTATGTGATCGCCGTCGGTGACGCGGTGCTGCGGGCAGTCGGCGATCGACCGGTGACCCTGCAGCGATATCCGGACGGGATCGGTGGCGAGGAGTTCTACAACAAGAACCCGCCGCGCGGCATGCCGGAGTGGGCGCGGGCGGTCCCGGTGGTCTACCCGTCGTCCCGTTCTCATCCGCAACTGGTGATCGACGAGGTGGCCACCGCGGTGTGGACGGTGCAGATGAACACCATCACCCTGCACCCGTGGCCGGTGCGGACGGCGAACCCGAACAATCCCGACGAGCTGCGGATCGACCTCGACCCGCAGCCGGGCCGGGCCTTCGCCGACGTGATCGAGGCAGCCCGAACACTCGGAGAGTTGTTGCGCGAACTGGGTTTCACCCCGTTCGTGAAGACGTCGGGCAACCGTGGTTTGCACGTATTCAGCCGGATCGCCCCGTCGCACGAGTTCCTGGACGTGCGGCACGGGGTGATCGGGGTGGCCCGCGAACTGGAACGCCGGCTGCCGGACCTGGTGACCACCGCCTGGTGGAAGGAGCAGCGTGGCGACAAGATCTTCGTCGACTTCAACCAGGCCTGCCGAGATCGCACCATCGCCTCGGCGTACAGCCCCCGTCCGCTACCCGGCGCACCGGTGTCGATGCCGATCAGCTGGGAGCAACTGACCGACGTCCGTACTGCCGACTACACGGTGCACACGGTACCGGCGATTCTGGCCGCCGACGGTGATGCCTGGGCCGCGATGGACGACGCCGTCGGGGATGTCAGCTCGGCAATCTCCTTGTGGGACACCGATATCGGCGACCGCGGGCTGGGCGAACTGAACTTCCCGCCCGACTACCCGAAGATGCCGGGGGAGCCGCCGCGGGTGCAGCCGAGCAAGAAGAACGCCGCCAACTGGGACAAGTGATGGCGGATCCACCGAATCCGCCGGATCGACCAGTGGCAGCACTGTCCCGGCGACTGCCGGTGTTGCCACCGCTGGCTCCGATGCTGGCCAGGTCGGTGCCGCAGATCCCGGCCGGTGCGTTGAGCTACGAACCGAAGTGGGACGGCTTCCGGTCCATCATCTTCCGGGACGGCGACGCGGTGGAGATCGGTTCCCGGAACGGCAAACCGATGACCCGGTACTTCCCGGAGATCGTCGCGGCCGCCATCGCCAACCTTCCCCCCAGATGCGTCCTGGACGGCGAGATCGTGCTGGTGGTCGGCGATCGGCTCGAGTTCGAGGTACTGCAGCAACGCATCCACCCGGCCGCCAGCCGGGTGAACAAGCTCGCCGCGGAAACGCCGGCCAGCTTCATCGCCTTCGATATCCTGGCCCTCGGCGACCAGGATCATCTGCCGACTCCGTTCGCCGACCGCCGGCGGCTGCTCGAGCAGGTGCTGTGCAAGGCCCGCCCGCCGATCCATCTGACGCCCACCACCACCGATATCACCGTGGCGCAGCAGTGGTTCGAGCAGTTCGAGGGCGCCGGCCTCGACGGGGTGATCGCCAAACCGCTCAACGACAGCTATCAGCCCGACAAGCGAGCCATGTTCAAGATCAAGCACGCCCGCACGGCCGACTGCGTGGTCGCCGGCTACCGGGCGCACCGCAACGACGCCGAGAGCATCGGCTCATTGCTGCTCGGTCTGTTTGCCGACGACGGAATGCTGGTGTCGGTCGGGGTGATCGGCGCGTTCCCGGCCGCGCGCCGCCGGGAGCTGTTCGGCGAACTGCAGCCACTGGTCACCAGCTTCGACGACCACCCGTGGGCCTGGGGCGGCGGCCAACTGCAAACCGGCCGAACGCCGCGGGCTGCCGAAGGCAGCCGATGGGCCGTCGGGAAGGACCTGTCGTTCGTGCCGCTGCGTCCGGAACGGGTGGTCGAGGTCCGCTACGAGCACATGGAAGGGGCGCGGTTCCGTCATACCGCGCAGTTCAATCGGTGGCGGCCCGACCGCGATCCGGGGTCGTGCACCTTCCAGCAACTGGACGAGCCGGTCGGATATCACCTCGCAGACATCCTGTCGATCAACAGTCTCGGTCGCTGACGCCGGTCAACGTTCCGCAGGACTCGAACAGCGTCCGGAGGCGGCTGTCGTGGTAGCCGGCGGCCAGCGCCAGGATGAGCAGGATCCGGGCCTTCACCGGGTGCAGCCCGCCGGCCGGGATCAATCCGGCCGCCAGCAAGCTCATCTCACTGCCGGCCCGGCTGTAGGTGCGGCGGAGCGTCTCACCCGCACCGGCCCTGGACCCCAGCACCACCGGCATCCGGCCGGCCAGGTCGCACAGCGCCGTCATCCACGAGTGCGGAACGTGGCCACCGCCCATGGCCGACAGCACCAGCCCGCTATAGCCCAGGCCGGGCAGCTGGGCCAGCAGCCGGCCGTCGTCACCGAGGACCGCCGTCAGCGATGCTACCGCTGGGACCTCCGCGCCCGTCGGCACGGCGAGTGGCGTAAACCTGTTGAGCCGCAATGGGATCCGCACCCGATCTTCGATCACCCAGCCGAGCGGGCCGAGCGGCGACGACCGAAAAGTCGCCACGTTGGTGGTGTGCGCCTTGCGGACGAACCTGGCGGCGTGCACCTCGTCGTTCACGCAGATCAGGACGCCGAGCCCGCGGGCCGCCGGGGACACCGCGCAGCGGACGGCGGCCAGCAGGTTCGCCGGACCGTCCGCGCCGGGCAGCGACGGATTGCGCATCGCCGCGGTGAACACGATCGGCTCGTCCCGGTCCCACAGCAGATCAAGGGCGAAGGCGCTCTCCTCCAGCGTGTCGGTGCCCTGCGATACCACCACCGCCACGGCACCCTGCTCGACGGCATCGAGGGCGGTGTCGCGCAGGGCGAGCAGGTCGGCGATGGTCAGTTCCGACGAACCGACTGATGCGCTGTCCCGCGTCTGCACGTCGGCCAGTGTGGTCAGTCCGGGAACCGCAGACACCAGGTCGGTCGATGACAGACCGGGCGCCGCGCCGGATCCCGCCGCGTCGAGTACCGATGCGATGGTTCCGCCCAGGGCGATGTAGACCACCGCCGGACGTTCGCCGGGAGTCCGGGAGCGTTCGGGCATGTCAGGCGTCCAGTACCGCGGCCAGGTCGTAGCGAACGGCTCGATCCACCTGGTCGATGGTGCAGGAGTCCGGATCCCGATCCGGTCGCCAGCGCAGAAAGCCGACCGCATGACGGAAGCGGCGGCCCTCAAGCTGATCGAACTTCACCTCGACCACCCGTTCCGGCCGGAGCCGCACGAAACTGACGTCCTTGCTGGCCGAGAATCGGGATCGGTCGGTCTCGCCGCGAACGGCGTCACCCTCGGAATCCCGCTGCACCAACGGTTCCAGCTCGTCGATCAGCTCCAGCCGTCGGGCATTGGTGAAGGCAGCGATGCCGCCGACATTGACCAGCTCGCCGTCGGCGGTGTACAGCCCGAGCAGCAGTGAACCAACGCCCTGACCCGACTTGTGGATCCGGTAGCCCAGCAGCACCGCCTCGGCGGTGCGGGAGTGTTTGACCTTGATCATCGCCCGTTTACCCGGTTGGTAGGGCTGATCCAGCGGCTTGCCGACCACCCCGTCCAACCCGGCGCCCTCGAACCGTTCGAACCAATCGCGGGCGAGCGCGGCGTCGGTGGTGATCCGGGTGAGGTGGATCGGCGAGCCGGCCCGCCGATGCTGGAATACCGACTCCAGGGCCTCGCGTCGTTGCCGAAATGGTCGGTTCATCAGATCGTCGTCGCCGAGCGCCAGCAGGTCGAAGGCGATGATCTCTGCCGGTGTCTCGGCGGACAGCAGCCGCACTCTTGACTCCGCCGGATGGATGCGCTGCGACAATGCTTCCCAGTTCAACCGTTCGGCACCCGGTTCGCCGGATCGGACGACGATCTCGCAGTCCAGCGCGCAGCGGTCCGGTAGGTGCTGTTTGATCGCCTCCACCAGCTCGGGGAAATACCGGGTCAACGGCTTGGATCCGCGGCTGCCCAACTCGACGTCGTCGCCGTCCCGCAGCACCACACAGCGGAAGCCGTCCCACTTGGGCTCGTAGGCCACACCGCCGGGAACGCTGTCCGGTTCCGGTACCGCAGTGGCGGCCTTGGCCAGCATCGGATCGATCGGCAGGGCAATGGGCAGGTGCATCGGTCCAGTGTGGCGGGTGACGCCGGTCGGCGCTGCTCCCCGGGGTCTCCGCGATCGCCATCCGCACGGACAGGTATGTCACACCAGGGGTCCCGGATCGGATGGCAGGTGCAATGATCACTCATCCGGCGACGGTCCATCGCATGGCTGTCGCCGCCGGTCGAGGCCGACGAAGGGACATCGCCATGAGGTGGACTTCTACCCGCACAGCGTGCGCCATCCTTGCTGCCTGCGCGGTGGCGATGGCCGGATGTTCTGCCGGGTCCAGCAGCAATCCGACCAGCAACACGCCGGCTCCCGGCACCGGCGCCGGATCCGCCAGTGTCACTCCGCCGACGTCCGGGGGGCAGTCGGCCGACAGCTCCGCCACTGCGAGCGGTTCGAGCGCGGCGACCGGTTCGCCCGGGTCGAGCAGTGCACCGGCGCCGTCCGGCGGCGGTGCCACCGACGCCACCCTCACCGTCGGCTTCGTGGCGGCACCGGCCAGTCTGGACTTCACCCAGAATGACGGTGCGGCGATCCCGCAGGCCTTGTTGTACAACGTGTACGAGGGTCTGGTGAAGCTCGATGGCACCGGCAAGATCGTGCCGCTGCTGGCCGAGTCCTGGACGGTTTCCGATGACCAGAAGACCTACACCTTCACTCTGCGGAAGGGCGTTACCTTCGCCAACGGCACCCCGTTCACCGCAGAGGATGCCGCCTTCTCGATCGACCGGGTGAAGACGGGTTGGAAGCCGGCCGTCAAGGCCAAGATGGATGTGGTGGCCAAGGCAGCGGCGATAAACCCGGGCACCCTCAAGGTCACGCTGACCACTCCGAGCCAGAGCTGGCTGTACAACATGACTACTCGGGTCGGCGCGATGTTCTCCAAGACCGGTGTCGGCGCGCTGGCCACCACGGCGATCGGTACCGGGCCGTACGCCGTCCAGGCGAACAACCCGAACGTGGACATGGTGCTGGAACGCAACCCGAAGTACTGGGGCACGCCGGCAGCACTGAAAACGGTAACGCTGAAGTATTTCAAGGACGCCACCGCGATGAACAATGCCGAGATCGGCGGCACGATCGACGTGATCTCTTCGGTCCAGACGCCCGACACGCTCGATCAGTTCGCCGACACCAGCAAGTTCCAGGTGATCGAGGGCACTACCACCGGCGAGGTGTTGCTCAGCTTCAACAACGCCAAGGCACCGCTCAACGATCTCAAGGTGCGGCAGGCGATCTCCTATGCGCTGGACCGGAAAGCGATCCTGGACACCGTGTGGGCCGGCAAGGGAACCCTGATCGGTTCGCACGCGGTACCGACCGACCCCTGGTACACCAATCTGTCGACCAAGTACCCCTACGACCCGGCCAAGGCCAAGGAGTTGTTGGGCGGCAAGACCTATACTCTGCGGCTGCGGGTGCCGAACCTGCCGTACGCCACCGCCGCAGCACCGGTCGTTGCCTCCCAGCTCCAGCAAATCGGCATCACCCTGCAGGTCGACACCCTGGACTTCCCGGCGGACTGGCTGCAACAGGTGTTCACCGACGGCAACTACGACATGTCGATCATCAACCATGTCGAGCCGAACGATCTGGCCACCATCTGGGGAGATCCGAAGTATTACCCGCACTTCGACAACGCCGAGGTGCAGAAGCTGCTCAAGGAAGGGGACGCCGGCACGCAGGACGAGCTGAATGCCGACTACCAGAAAGTCACCGAGATTCTTTCCGAACAGGCTGCCAGCGACTGGCTGTGGGCATTTCCGAACCTGATCGTCGCCGACGTCGACGTGAAGGGGATCGAGAAGAACCAGATCACCGAGTCGTTCGACCTGACCACGCTGTCCCGCGGTTGATCGGCTCGGCCGGCAGGTGATCAGACGGATCGGCTCCAGGACGCTGGTGTTCATCGCCAGCGCCCTGGCGGCATCGGTACTGATCTTCCTGGTGTTGTCCGCGCTGCCCGGTGACCCGGCCAGAGTGGCACTGGGTTTCGGGGCCACCGACGATTCGGTGGCAGCGCTGCGGACCGAGATGGGGCTGGACCGATCCCTGGCGACGCAGTACTTCTCCTGGCTCGGCGGGATGCTGCACGGTGACTTCGGCCGGTCGTTGTCCTCGAAGCTGCCGATCGGGCCGGTGCTGTTGGACCGGTTCACGGTGACGCTGTGGCTGGTGCTGGGCGGCGTCGTGGTCGCGTTGGTACTGGCGATCCCGCTGGGCGTGCTGGCCGCCGTCCGGCACCGCAAGGTGTCCGGGGTGCTGATCTCCGGGATCAGCCAGGTCGGGGTGGCCATTCCGGCGTTCCTGGCCGGCATCCTGCTCATTGCCGTGGTGTCGATGCGCTGGAATCTGTTGCCGCCCAACGGATACACCGTCCCGGCGGACAATTTCGGCAGCTTCCTGCAGCACATGATCCTGCCCTGGCTGGCGCTGGGCATCGTCCAAGGGGCGGTGCTCACCCGGTACGTCCGGTCCGCGGTGCTGGACGAGTTGGGTCAGGACTATCTACGGACCGCCCGGTCCAAGGGTCTGCGACCGCTGCCGGCCCTGATGCGGCACGGACTGCGCAACGCCGCCATCCCGGTCGTCACCGTGCTGGGTGTGCAACTGGTGACCCTGATGATCGGCGCGGTGGTCATCGAGCGGGTCTTCGTCATCCCCGGGGTCGGTTCGATGCTGACCGATGCGGTGTCCAACCGGGACCTCACGACGGTGCAGGGCGTGGTGTTGCTGCTGGTGCTGTTCGCCTTGCTGGTGAGCTTCTTGGTGGATCTCACCTACACCCTCATCGATCCACGGTTGCGGGCCCGGTGAGCATCGATCCGGCCGCCCCGTCCCGGTCCGACCTGCCGTCGGCAGCAGCCACCGGACCCGGTGAACCACGCCGAGGGCTCAATGCGCTGGTGATGATCGGCGGCGTCATCGTGCTGCTGGTCGCGGTGGCCGGCCTGGTGTCGTTCTTCTGGACGCCGTTCGACACCGGCTTCACCGACACCGTGCACGCCAAGGCCGGGCCGGGTGTCGGTGGGCATGCACTGGGTACCGACCGGCTCGGCCGGGACATCGCCTCGCTGCTGATGGCCGGTGCCCGCACCACGCTCTACGTCGGCATCGTCGCCGTCGGCATCGCCGCGGTGATCGGAACCCCGCTGGGCATTCTGGCGGCGATGGCGCCGCGGCGCTGGTCGGAGTTCCTGATGCGCGGCACGGACCTGCTGCTTGCCTTCCCTGCCCTGCTGCTGGCGCTGATGTTCGCGGCCATCTGGGGCGGCGGCATCACCACCGCGATGGTGGCCATCGGCATCGCCACCATCCCGTCGTTCATCCGGGTGGTGCGCTCCGGGGCGTTGGTGGTGCTGGCGTCGGACTATGTGCAGGCCGCCCGGGTGGCCGGTCGAAGCCGGCTGGGAATCGCCTGGAATCACGTGCTGCCCAACGTATTGGGGCTGGTGATCGTCCAGTCGTCGGTGTCCTACGCGATCGCCATCCTGGCCGAGGCGGGCCTGTCCTACCTCGGTTTCGGGGCCGGTCTGACGACGCCGTCCTGGGGTTTGATGCTGCAGGAATCTCAGTCCACCCTCCGGGCCAACCCGATGATCACCATCTGGCCGGCCTTGGCGATCGCGGTGGCCGTCGTCGGATTCAACCTGCTGGGTGACGGACTGCGCGACCGCCTCGATCCACGGCTGGCCCGCCGATGACCGGCCGGCGGCATCCACCGGATGGTGGTTCGTTGCTGACCGTCGAGAAGTTGACGGTGACGGCCGGCCGGACCGAGCTGCTGCACGAAATCTCCTTCCAGCTTGCCCACCGGGAAAGGCTCGGGGTGATCGGCGCCTCCGGATCGGGGAAGTCGTTGACCTGTATGGCGATCGCCGGCCTGCTGCCCGACGGGCTCGCCGCCTCCGGTTCGGTGCTGCTGGCCGGCGTGTCCGGGAATCTGCTCACCGCCGCCGAGCGGCAGCTGGCCACCATTCGCGGTGACCGTACCGGCATGGTCTTCCAGGAACCGATGACGGCGCTCAACCCGACCATGCGGATCGGCCGGCAGATCGCCGAGGTGCTGCGAATCCACGGCAGCAGCGCCGATACCGCACGGACCGCCGTCGGCGAACTGATCGCGGCGGTGGACCTGCCCGACCCGGAGAGCATCGCCTCGGCCTACCCGCACCAGCTGTCCGGTGGTCAGCGGCAACGGGTGGTGCTGGCCATTGCGTTGGCCAACAGCCCGGACCTGCTGATCTGTGACGAGCCGACCACGGCGCTGGACGTCACCGTGCAGGCCAGGGTGCTGGACCTGATCGACGACCGGGCCCGCGCGGCGGAATCGGCGGTGCTGTTCATCTCGCACGATCTGGCCGTGGTGGCGCAGGTCTGCGACCGGCTGCTGGTGATGTACGACGGCCGGATCGTCGAACAGGGACCGGTGACCACCGTGTTGACCGACCCGCAACACCCGCACACCCGGCAGTTGTTGGCCGACGCCGATCTCGGCGGCGGACCGATCGGGGTGGCCGGATGACCGCGCCGACGCCCGGCACCGCACCGGACGCTTCGGCCGGCGACGACCCGGTGGTGACGCTGACCGGTGTCGGCCGGACGTTCCGCCGATCCGGCGGCCAGCAGATGACCGCCCTGCAGGACATCGACCTCACGATCCCGCGCGGCTCGGCATTCGGGGTGGTCGGCGAGTCCGGGTCGGGCAAAACCACTCTGATGCGGCTGATTGCCGGGCTGGATCGGGCCACCAGCGGCCGGGTGGTGGTCGACGGCACCGACATCACCGAGCTGCCGGAGAAGAAGCTCCAGTTCCTTCGGCGCACCTTGCAGGTGGTGTTCCAGGATCCGATGGGCTCGCTGGATCCGCGGATGCGGATCGGCCGGATCGTCGCCGAACCCCTGTCGGTGCTCCGGCATTCCGGCATCGAGCACCGGGTCGCCGAGGTGCTGCAACAGGTCGGGCTGGAAGCGGACATCGTGCACCGTTATCCGCACCAGTTCTCCGGGGGCCAACGCCAGCGGATCTCGATTGCCCGGGCGATCGCGCCGGATCCCGCGGTGCTGATCGCCGACGAGGCGGTGTCGGCGCTGGACGTCACCGTCCGGGCGCAGATCCTCGACCTGATCGCCGAGATCGCTGCCCGTCGCTCGCTCACCCTGATCTTCGTCTCGCACGATCTGTCGGTGATCCGGCGGGTCTGCGACCATGTCGCCGTGCTGCAGTCCGGCCGGTTGGTGGAAACCGGGACAACGGCCCAGGTGTATACCGATCCGCAGCAGGACTACACCCGCCGGTTGCTGGCCGCGGTGCCGCGACTGGCATCCTCGTTGCAGATGGCCAGGTCCAGGGCCGCCGCCAGGAAGCCGACCGAATCGCCGACGCTGGGCACCGCCGGCCGGAATGAGGACACCGAATGATGGCCATCGAACCCGACGTCACCGCCGCCGTGACCCTGACCCAGCAGCTGGTCATGCTGCGCACGGTGAACGAGCGTGGTGCCAACCGGATCGAAGCGCCGGCCGCCGAGCTGGTCGCCGAGGTGATGCGCGGCTTCGACTGGGACGTCCGGATCACCGAGGTGGCGCCCGGCCGGCCGAACGTGGTGGCCGTCATCGAGGGCCGCGGCCCCGGCCGGACGTTGATGTTCGAGGGCCACACCGACGTCGTCACCGAAGGCGATGTCGGCCGCTGGTCGTTCGACCCGTTCGCCGGCGATGTGGTCGACGGCCGACTGCGCGGTCGCGGTTCCGCGGACATGAAATCCGGGGTGGCGGCGATGATCCATGCGGCGCGCGCCGTCGAGCAGGCCGGCTTCGACGGCCGGATCATCGTGGCGGCATTGGTCGACGAGGAGGAGATGATGCTCGGCGCGACCGCCTTCGCCGGCTCCGAGCTGGCCGCCTCCGGCATCGACGGGGTGATCGTCTGCGAGCCCGAAGGCGGCGAGATCTGCGCCATCGCCAAGGGCGCGATACGCGTCCGGATCGAACTGACCGGGGTGATGGCACACGGAGCGATGCCACAGCACGGACGAAACCCCATACCGGTGCTCGGCCAGTTGCTGCTGGGCCTGGCCGAACTCGGTGAACAGATCGCCGAATCACTCGGCGAACATCCGCAGCTCGGTGAGTTCTACCTGACCCCGACGGTGCTGCAGGCCGGCACCGATGTCCAGGTCAACGTCATCCCGGCGACGGCGGCGGTGCTGCTCGACGTCCGGACCATCCCCGGCGTCACCCATGCCGCAGTGCTGCACCTGATCACCCGACTGGCCGGTCAGATCGCCGGCGAGGCCGGGATCGAATCCGCCGTCTCGGTGCTGGTCGACCGCCCGGTGGTGGACACCCCGACCGATGCTCCGGTGGTGGCGGCACTGGCCGCGGCGCACCTGGACATCACCGGCGCCGAACCGGTGTTCGGCGGGGTGCCCGGAACCACCGACGGCACCGTGCTGACCCGGGACGCCGGACTGACGACTGTGGTCTACGGGCCGGGCGGCAAGTGGATCGCCCATCAGGTCGACGAATTCGTCGAGATCGCCGACATCCACATTGCCGCCAGGGTCTACGCCCGGGCCGCCGAGTTGTTCCTGGCCGGCGGCTGATGTCTGTCCGCGGCCCGCGCAATTCACTCATCGATGTGGCCGGTCTCCGGGTCGGTCACCACACCGAGGTCGGTGACGGCCGGTTGACCGGCACCACGGTGATCCTGGCACCGGATGGCGGGATGACGGCCGGCGTCGACGTCCGGGGCGGCGGACCGGGAACCAGAGAAACGGATCTGCTCGACCCGACGGCGGCGATGGAACGGATCCACGCCATCGTGCTGACCGGCGGCAGTGCATTCGGATTGGCGGCTGCCGGGGGAGTGACCGACGAATTGGCCGACCGGGGCATCGGCTTCCGGGTCGGCGCCGCCGAATCCGAGGTGGTGCCCATCGTGCCGGCCGCAGTGCTGTTCGACCTGGGTCGGGGCGGCGAGTTCCGGGCCACCCCCGGCGAGCAGGGCGGACGCAACGCGGTGCGGCAGGCGCTGGCCGATTCCGCCGATTCCGAGCCGGAGCTGGGATGCGTCGGCGCCGGAACCGGGGCGGTGATCGCCAGGATGAAGGGGGGCGTCGGATCGGCCTCGGTAATGTTGACGAACGGTACGACGGTCGCCGCGTTGGTGGTGGTGAACGCCCTCGGGTCGCCGGTGGACCGGATGTCCGGCGTGCTGTCCGGCAGTCGGGCGCTGCTGCGTGGTGACGTGCACGGTCTCTTGCCGCCGTCGTCGGACGAGCAGGTGACCGTCCTGCAGGCAGGTCAGCCCCGGACGATGGATCCGGCGGCACCGCCGGACGCCTCCGCGATACAGAACACCACGATCGGGGTGATCGCCACCGATGCGACGCTGACCAAGGCACAGTGCCGCAAACTCGCATCGCTCGGACACGACGGCCTGGCGCGGGCCATCAACCCGGTGCACACACTGTTCGACGGCGACACCCTGTTCGGCGTCTCGACCGGTCGCCGTGGTGTTCCAGAAATCGGTCAGCTGCACGAGATCCTCTGCGCTGCCGGCGATGTCGTCACCCGCGCGGTGGTCAGGGGACTGCTGGCGGCCGACAGCGTCCGCACCACGGTCGGTGACTGGCCGTGCTACCGCGATCTTGCCCCGAGTTCGGCGGGAACCCTGTGACGCCGGCGGATCTGCTGCCCGACCCACAGCTGCTGCCCATCGGTGACGGCACACCGGCCGCCGACGGCGGCTGGATCGACGGCGTCCGGGTGAACCAGGTGCGGCGGATCGTGTTTCCGTTTGACGGCACCGAGATCGCTGCCGCCGCCGACGGTACCGTTCGCGTCGCCGAGGTGGCTGTCGATGCGGCCGTTGCCGCCAGAGGGTCGATGGCCCGGCTGCGGTCCGGGGTCCGCCGGTCGATCCTGACCGAGATCGGCCGGATCGTCGCCGAACACCGGGACGCGCTGATCGAGTTGTTGGTACTGGAAACCGGTAAACCGCAGGTCGACTGCACGGTCGAGGTGGATCGAACCATCTTGACCTGGACACTGGCTGCCGAGGAACCGGCCCGGCTGCACGGCGAGACCGTGCCGCTGGATCTGCTGCCCGGCTCCGACGGTCTGATCGGTTACTTCACCCGCCGACCGGCCGGTGTGGTGGTCGGCATCGCCGGCTTCAACTATCCATTGATGTTGGCTTCACACAAGATCGCGCCGGCACTGGCCGCCGGGTGTCCGATCATCGTGAAGCCTGCCCCGGCCACCCCGCTGGCCACCCAGTGGCTGGTGCATCGGATCCGGAACGTGCTGGCCGCCGAGGGCGTCCCTCGGTCGGCCGTGCAGCTGATCACCGGGGACACCGAGGTCGGCGTCGCGCTGACCACCGATCCGCGGGTCGCGGTGGTGTCGTTCACCGGCTCGGCGGCGGTGGGACATGCCATTGCCCGGGCCTGTGCTCCGCGAAAAGCCCTGCTGGAACTGGGATCCAACGCCGCCCTGGTGGTCTGTGCGGACGCCGACATCGACGCCGCCGCCGGCGCCATCCTGCGCGGCGGCTTCTACGCATCGGGCCAGGCATGCATCTCGGTGCAACGGGTGATCGTCGAACAGTCGGTGTACGACACGCTGGTCGGCAAGCTGCTGGCCAGGCTCGATGAGGTGACGGTCGGCGATCCGCGGGATCCGGCCACCAGGGTGGCGGCGCTGATCGACCCGGCTGCCACCGATCGGGTGCTTGGCACGGTGAAGGCCGCGGTCGACGCCGGCGCCACCATCCTGGCCGGCGGCCGACGACAGGGCACGGCGATCGGCCCGACCGTACTGGCGGACGTGCCGCCGGACGCCGACGTCTGGTGCGAAGAGATCTTCGGACCGGTGATCTCGATCGCCGCGGTGCCTGATGTGGCGACCGCCCTTCGCACCGTGAACGAGTCCCGATACGGCCTGCACGCGGCGGTGTTCACCCGCTCACTGGCAACCGCACATGCGGCCATCGACACCCTCGAGGTGGGCGGTGTGGTGATCAACGACGTGCCGGGATTCCGGTCCGATGCGATGCCCTACGGCGGTGTCAAGGACTCCGGCATCGGACGTGAGGGACCGCGGTGGGCGGTCGAGGAGTTCACCGTGACCCGGATGGCGGTGATCCGGCCATGACGCAGTATTCGGCCCTGTTCGACCTGACCGGCCGGCGGGCCCTGGTCCTCGGCGCCGGTGGCATCGGCGCCGAGGTGGCCGCGGCATTGGCAGCGCACGGTGCGCTGGTCACCGTGGGCGATGTGAACGCATCGGTGGCCGAGCAGACGGCAGAATCGGTGGGGGGACAACATTTGTGTCTGGACGTCACCGACTCCGGCGCGGTCGGTCGGCTCGCCGACCGCGGCGTGCCGGACATCCTGGTGACCACGGTCGGAGCAAATGTCCGGAAACCGTTGGCGCAGTACACCGATGACGAGTTCGACCGGGTCATCAATCTGAATCTGCGCAGCGTATTCCAGCTGATCCGGGCTTACGGACCAGGGATGGCGGCGGCCGGCGGCGGATCGATGGTCGCTTTCTCGTCGATCAGGGCAACCACGGTGGAGCCCGGTCAGGGCGTCTACGCGGCCAGCAAGGCCGGTCTGCAGCAACTGATGCGGACGGCGGCAGCAGAGTTCGGACCGGCCGGAGTCCGGTTCAACGCGATCGCCCCAGGGGTGGTGGAGACCGAGTTGACGGCGCAGATCAGGGCGGACGCGAAGTGGGAGCATGCCTACGCCAGCAAGAGTGCGCTGGGTCGCTGGGCCAGGCCGGACGAGATGGCAGGTGCCGCAGTGTTCCTGGCATCGGACGCGGCCAGTTTCGTCACCGGCTCGGTACTGGTGGTGGACGGTGGCTGGACGGCCGTGGACGGCCGCTTCGATCCGTTCGCGGGCGACTGACCGCCCGCGGGGTCCGGCCTGGAGTTCTGGTCTGGGACCCTGGCCGGGGTCGGGCCGATGCAGGTAGCGGTGTTCTGGCGCGACACGCCGCAGTCCGCGGCGTGTCCTGACAACTTTCCGCTACCTGCCGGGTCTCCGGCAGACTGTGCAAGCAGGGCAGGTCAGTGCGAGCCGGGGGGATTGAATCCGGCGGCCCGCGCCCCTTCCTCGGTGGCGAACCACACCCCGGCCTTGGTGCGGGCGAAGAAGCGCGAGTCCGGCACGTGGTACAGCATCGAGTCTGCGTCGCCCTTGATCGGGAAGCCATCCGGCCCGCTGCCGTCGGCGTTCGGCTCGGCAGAGTCCGATCCGTACGGGCCCGCGACCGCCCGCACCGTCCGCTGGTCGTCTGACCCGCTGGTGTCGTCCGTAGACTTGTCGGAGTGTTGACCGGACGAGGTTCCGGTCGGTGCTTGCTGAGCGCCGGTCGACGCGGAATTCGGGTCCGCCATCGAGTCGGATGCATCCGCGGAGTGGTGATCGTCAGCCGGTTCTGGCGTCATCCCCATCACCTGGGTGGCTTCCTTCGGGTCGTAACCCGCATCCAGAACGGAGTTCGTCGGGCCGTCGGCTGATCCGGTTGGACCTGCTGACCCGCCTGATCCGCTCCGATCGGGCGCGGAGTCGGATCCCGCCGTTGCCGCAGGGTCAGTGGCATGGCTGTCACCGGAATGGGTTCTGGTGGAGTCGCCACCGGCGGAAGCCCCCGCTGACGAACCCTGGCCGGTGGACGCACCGGCGCGGTGACTTCCCGGCTGATCAGCCGCGCCGGCCGCTGAACCGGAGTGGTCATCGGCGGAACCGCCGTCGTCGCCGTGCCGGGAGCCGGCCGGCGGTGCGACTGCATCGGGCGCCGGGGCAGCAGGAGCCGCAGCGGCCGATGGTGGTGCGGATGACGGGGTCGGTGTCGACTCAGGGCGGTCAGTGGTGGACGGGCGACCGACCAGATCTTGGCTGACTCCGCCGGACGGATCAGCGGTCGGTCGGCTGCCGGCGGGCCGGCCGGCACCGGCATCAGCAGCGGTGGATGCGGACGACGGGTTGCGGCGCAACATCGACCAGAGCAGACCTATCAGGATCAGCACGGCGATGATGATCAGAGCCCACCAGTACCACTTCATGGTTTGACCTTTCTATGCGCTCTCACGATGCGAGATGCTTCGACTGGACTGTAGATCCCCACCCCGGTTCCGGCTGGGTGGAACATCCCGATCAGGGTGCACGCGCAGGATGCGGGCAGGTCCTGCCGGCTGTCACCCGGTCTCGGTCAGTGCCTCGTCGATGGCCGCAAGTCCCTCGCGGACCTCGTCGTCGGTGGCGATCAATGGCGGCGCGACGTGGATCCGGTTGCCGCCGAGGAACGGCCAGACGCCTCGCTTCTTGCAGGCAGCGACGATCGCATTCATCGGTGCCATGGCCGCGCCGGCGGCGTTGAACGGCACCAGTGGTTCCTTCGACGCGGGATCGCTGACGAATTCGATGGCCCAGAATGCACCGAGCCCGCGGACCTCGCCGATCCGCGGGTGCCGCTCGGCCATCGCGGCCAGTTCCGGCCCGATCACCTCGCTGCCCATCCGCCTGACCCGCTGCAAGATGCCGTCCCGTTCGAATACGTCGATGGACGCAACTCCGGCGGCGCACGCCAGCGGGTGGCCGGAATACGTCAGCCCGCCTGGGTACGGACGGTCGTCGAAGGTGGCCACGATGTCGGCGTTGATCACTACGCCGCCGAGCGGCACGTAACCGGAGTTGACCCCCTTCGCGAAGGTGATCAGGTCGGGCCGGACGTCATAGGCGTGCACTCCGAACCATTCGCCCAGCCGACCGAACCCGACCATCACCTCGTCCGCGATGTACAGAATGCCGAACTCGTCGCAGATCGCCCGGACGCCGGCAAGATAGGCGGGCGGCGGGACCAGCACCCCGTTGGTGCCGACCACCGACTCCAGCACGATCGCGGCAATGGTGTGCGGACCCTCGAATACCACGGTCTGACGCAAGTGCTCCAGCGCACGTTCGGTCTCCTGCTCCGGCGAAGCGGAATGGAACGGGCTCCGATACAGATAGGGGCCGTGGAAATGCACCACGCCGCCGAAGCCCGGTTCGCTGCCCCACCGACGAGGTTCGCCGGTCAACGCCATCGACGCGGCAGTGCCGCCGTGGTAGCTGCGGTACGCGGCCATCACCTTGTGCCGCCCGGTGTGCAGCTTGGCCAGTCGGATGGCGTGCTCGTTCGCCTCGGTGCCGGCATTGGTGAAGAACACGTGCGAGAACGAGTCGCCGGCCCGCTCGGTGATCAACCGGGCCAGCGTGCCGCGGACATCGTTGGCGAACGACGGCTGGATGGTCGACAGCCGGTCGGCCTGCGCCCTGATAGCCGCGATCAGATCGGGATGTGAATGCCCGAGATTGAGGTTCACCAGTTGCGAGCCGAAGTCCAGATAGCTGTGGCCGGCGTAGTCGAAGAATCGGCTGCCGACACCCCCGGCCACCGGTACCGGGTCGATGGCCTTCTGGGCCGACCAGGAGTGGAAAACGTGGCCCCGATCGTCGGCTCGGGTCGCGGCGTCCGCAGCCGGGTCGGTGACGGCGGACCGGACCGGTTCGGTGTGCAACACCTCGGCTATTCCGGACTGAACGGCGGTCATGATGTCTCCTCTGCTGCCGGTGATTCCTGCCATCCGGACACTACTCAGGCCGGGTAGCGTGGCGAACCGAAGAGGACCGCCGGACCGCGGACACCATGCGGATACTTCACACTGGTACGGACCTTCATCCGAGCAGGAGGCCTCATCATGCCGCACCGAGCGGAACGCCGGACCGGCAGACTCGGCGTCGTCGGCCGGCTGCTGACCGTGCTGGTACTGCTCGCCGGTGCGCTGCTCACTGACTCAGTGAGCCAGGCGGCCGCCGTTCCGGCCGGGCCGGCAATTGCGGTCGACGGCGAGGTGATCGGCGGCGTCAAGGTCGACGATGTGGTGACGGCCTTGTCCGACGACCACGTCGCGGTGATCGGCTCCCGGGCCAACGAAGCCGCGCTGGCGCAGGTCGTCACCGATGCCCGGAACAAGGGTTTGGAGTTTTCCGTCGTCTCGCTGTCCGCTCGGTTGACCGACAGTGACACCAGGTTGTTGGCCGAGGAAGTGCGGTCCAGGGTCGGCGGCACCGTGCTGGTGCTGACGCCGGTATCCGGCTGGGTGGACTCGTCGAAGCTGTCCGGATCCCAGCAGGACGCTGCCAAGGCAGCGGCGAAAGCTGCCGGCGACGACGACGTGGCCGCCGCTCGCGCCTTCGTGGATTCCGCGACGGACAAGGGCTTTCCGGTCTTCTTGGTAGTGATCGGCGCCGTCATCCTGGTGATCCTGATCGCCATCGGTGCCGGAATCTGGCAGCGACGTCGCCGCAAGGAAACGGACGCCGAAACGCTGGCCGATCTGTCGAAGGGACTCGCCGAACGACTGGGCAAGCTGGCACCGCTGGTGCTGAGCATTCCGCCTCGGCTGGAGGTGGCCCACCGACTCGATCTGGATGCCCGGTTCAATGCCGCCAGCGGCGACTACAGCCGTTTGCAGGCGACGATTGCCACTCCGCTCGGCAGCCGGCGCGAGATCGACGCCACCACTGCAGAGATCGCCGACCTGGAGAAGCGAATGGTGGCCGTCGATCAGGAGCTGGACACGCTGTTGCCTGGATTGGAACCACCGTCGCCCGCAGGTTGATGCTCGGCACTTGCGACATGGGTGCCACGATTAAAGGCCAGCATGGCGGCAGTCGCAGTCACTTGTCGGCGGGTGGGTTGTCGGTGTGTTGCTTGGTCAATCCGGCGAGCCGGGTCAGGGCCGCGAATCCGTCGTCGGTGCCCGGCCAGTGGGAGCGGACGGTGGACAGGCCGGCACGGCGGACGACGCTGCGCAGCACTGCGGTGACGATGATGGCGTCGTCGGCATAGCCGAGCACCGGGATGAAATCCGGGATCAGATCGATCGGCGAGGCCAGGTAGACCAACAGCAGCACCAGCCGTAGCCGCACCCCGCGGGACAGGCTCTTGTCCGCCGAGAGCCGGCGGACCAGGCGGAGCACATCAGGCAACAGCCGGATCGCCTCCTTGAGCAACCCCTTGCGCGGTTTGACGATCGCCAGCACCACGATGAGCGCCACCCACGCGATGACCAGCGCGGCGGCCACGCTGATCAGCAGGTCCCACCACAACGAGCCCGTCACGTTCGGGCCACCCTCGGCGAGGATGCCGCTTCCGACATCAGCAGCATTGTTCGGCTCGCCACGGGTGGCCTCCTTCATGGATAACGCGGGTGCCTGGGTCGGGTATGTCTGACTGCCTCCAACTCACGGAGTGCCGCGGCGTCAGGTCGCCGAGTAGGAGCTCCTGGACAACCGGAACCCGTGCCCGGAGTCGTCCCGGCAATGAATACCGTCCTCCGCGCTGCTGCAGGTGACATCGCCGATCTTGGTGCTGCGGCCGTAGTCCAGTACCGGTAGGCCCTGATCCATGATGGTGTCGGAGATGCAACGCATGGCCGCAGAGACGTGCATGGTCCACCTCCGTTCCACTCGACGATCCGGATGGTTCCGGGTGTCTGCTCAACGCCGTCCCGAGGAGACCAGCCACAATGGTGGGGTGAGTGGCCGGAACATGATGCGGAACTGGTGGTGGGCAGGCCTCGGACTGGTCGGTGTCGGCTGGCTGTTGCTCATCATTGTGCAGCCGGTGGTGGGCGACTGGATGCCGCCGGACATTTCTTTCTCGCAGTACGGCGTCGGCGGCTACGGCTGGATGCTCAGCGGATACCTGATCGGCATGGCCCTGGGATCGCTATGCCTTGACCGAGCGATCCCGACCGGCCGGATCACCACCGCCTTCCTGGTGATCGGCACCCTCGGCTGCCTGCTGATGGCGTTCGTCCGGACCGACCCCGGTGGGCTGCAACAGTCCGCCCAGGCCAAGGTGCACGTGATCGGTTCGGTCGTCGGCCTCATCGGTATCCCGATCGGTGCCTGTCTGTCTGCCGTCCGCAGCGGCCGGATCGCTCGAGCCTGGCCGCTGACCTTCGCGGGGATCTCGGCCTTCAGCCTGGTGCTGCTGCTGATCTCGGCGACCGGGGTGGACACCCTCGGCGTCGGCTCGAACACCTCCTGGGCGTACTGGCAGACCGCGGCGATGCTGGCCGATTCGGTGCTGACCGTGCTGACGATGATCGTCGCCGGCCGCGTCGTGGGTGAATCGGACCACAGCAAGTCGCCGAACAGCCTCAGCGCCGACGCACCGGTGTGACAGCAGCCCCGACACGTCCTAGCGTTGTCGATGACACCGCCGTGCCCGACGTCGTGCCGGCCCAGCCTGGCGTGGGCGCGCTGCCCCAAGACATTCGTCTCCATCCGACCAGGCCCATCGAACGAGGGACAAGATGACCGAGCAGACCGTCGCCACCCGGCCCAGCACCCCCGCCACTGCCCGGCGCCGGCCGCACGTGGTGATCATCGGTGGCGGATTCGGCGGGCTGTCGGCGGTCAAGGCACTCAGCAAGACTGACGTCGACATCACCCTGGTCGACCGGCACACCTACAACACCTTCCAGCCGCTGCTCTACCAGGTGGCCACCGCCGGACTCAACCCCGGCGATGTCACCTACTTCCTGCGGGCCACCCGGATGAGTCAGCGAAACGTCAGCTTCCGGCAGGGCGACGTGACCGGCCTCGACCCGCAAGCCAAGGTCGTGTCGTTCGCCGACGGCGGATCGATGGACTTCGATTACCTGATCATCGGATCGGGCGCCACCACCAACTACTTCGGCACTCCGGGTGCCGAGACCAACTCGATGGCGATCTACACCAGGGCTCAGGCGCTGCAGCTGCGCGATCGGATCTTCACCCGGCTGGAGCACGCAGCGGCGGCCGCCAGCGGCGGGGATCTGACCATCGTCGTCGTCGGTGCCGGACCGACCGGCGTCGAGATGGCCGGTGCGCTGGCCGAGTTGCGCAACGATGCGATGTCGACCGTGTATCCGGAACTGGATCCCCGCCGGACCCATATCGTGCTGCTCGAGATGGCCGACAAGGTGCTGGCACCGTTCGCCCCGAAGCTCCGCGAGTTCGCGGCCAGGGCATTGCGTGAGCGCGGTGTCGAAGTCCGGTTGAACACGGCGGTGAAGGAGGTCCGCGCCGCCGGCGTCGAACTGGGCAACGGCGAGTTCCTGAAGGCCGGCGTGGTCATCTGGGCCACCGGCGTGACGGTGCCGAAGGTGGTCGGCGAATGGGGCCTGCCGCAGGGCCACGGCGGCCGGATCGCCGTCGGTCTGGATCTGCGGGTCGACGGTTTCGACAACATCTTCGCCGTCGGCGATGTGGCCGTCACCCCGGATCCGCTGCCGCAGTTGAGTCAACCGGCACTGCAGGAGGGCCGGCACGCGGCCCAGCAGATCGAAGCGTTGATGGCCGGCCGTGCCACCGGACCGTTCCGATACCAGGACAAGGGCACCTTGGCGACTATCGGCCGGCGGGCCGCGATCGGCGACATCGCGCTGCCGTTCGGCAAGTCGATCAAGGTCACCGGCAGCATCGCCTGGTTGATCTGGATGTTCGTCCACATCGTCAACCTGTTGGCCAACCGGAACCGGCTGGCCACCTTCATCAATCTGGCGACGAAGTACCTGGCTCCCTCCCGACGCACCAATCCGATCGTCGGTGACGTGCCGGTGTTCGAGCAGCGGCAGCACCACTCGGATCCGGCGGCCGACCGCTGATCCGTACCCTGGTGGAGGTGGGGCATCAGGGCATTGCAGACCTCGACACCAGTTGGCTGTCCGATACCGAGCAGCGGGCGTGGCGCACGGTGCACCGACTGCGCGGACCGTTGTTGGCCTCGATCGGCCGGCAGTTGACCAGGGAGTCCGGCCTGTCGATGCCTGACTACGAGGTGCTGGTCGCGGTGTCCGAATCGCCCTCCGGAGTGGTACACGTCCAGGAATTGCTGCGATCCACCGATTGGGAGGCCAGTCGACTGTCGCATCACCTGACCAGGATGCAATCTCGTGGACTGGTCGGCCGGCAACCGTGTGCCTCCGATGGCCGCAGCTCGGAGGTCTACCTGACCGACGTCGGCCGGACGGCGATCGAACGTGCCGCCCCCGGGCATGTGGCCGCGGTCCGGACCCAGTTCATCGATCTGCTGACGGCGGAACAGCTTTTCACCCTGGCCGAGATCGGCCGACTGGTCGGTGAGTCACTGGACGGTCAGCAGAACGGCGGCGGTAGCGCCGATGAATGTGTCGCGATCGAGCCGTGACCGGCTCGCGGAAGGATGACCCGATGACGGGTGCGCAGTTGCCAGGACAGCCGGACGAACCGGAAACCATCAAGGGTGAGATCGTCCACGACGCCGCATCAGCACCGTTCGGCGAACAATGGCCGCCAGGCCCGTTCGGCCCGGCTGTCGGCGGCACCTCGGTCGGCGGTGCCTTCGGCGTCTTCCGGATGTTGCGGAGCTCGCCGGAGGTCCGGTCTTTGCTGGCCGCACCGCTACGGATGCTGACCATCGCGGTCCTGGTGCCGGCGCTGCTCGCCGGCCTGCTCGGCCCGGCCATCGACGGTCGGGGCGGCGCAGTGGTGGCTTTCACCATCGCCGGCTGCGGGGTGATCGCCGCAATCCTGCTCGGGGTCAACCGCCGTCGGCTGATCGCCGGACAACTGGGCGCGCCACCGACGGCCGGCCACACCGCGGTCCGACCGGCGACCGGCAGCGGACTGCGCGGTCTGGTCGGGCTGATCGTCGGCGCGTTGCTGGTGATGATGCTGGCGATCGGGTTCGACCTGCTGGCCGTGTTGCTGTTGCTGTTCGGCGCCTGGTGAGCTGTTCGGCAGCTCAGCTGCAGTTCAGCCACAGCGATCGGGTCAGCACCACCTGAACCGGCAGTGCCGCTGCACGTCCAGCCAGACCAGTCGATGATCGCTGGTCGGGAACGGAAATACCCCGGTAAGTCGGGACAACGGATCGCTGCTGACCGGCCAGAAGATCCCGGAACCCTTGACCCGCAATGATTTCGACGGCAATACATAGTCGGTACGAATGTTGCCGGGCGCCGGGGTGTCGGCGAAGTCTGCGGTGTCGAACTTCGGATCGCCCTGCTGGCCGAGATTCGCGCCACCCTGCAGAGCCGCTGCCTCCGGACCGCCGGCCGACGTCGGCATCGGGTCGGTGATCCTCGGATGGTTGAGCAATTGCTGGACGGATCCCGGAACGGAGTCGCCATCGACCGGGTCGCTGTTCTGATCACCCATGATGACGAATTTCGCGGACCGGTCCAGACCACCACGACGGCCCTTGTCGTCATAGATGTACCTGGCGGTTCGGCCGGACGACACGTAGTCGGCCCAGAACCGGATCTCGTCGTGGTTACGGGTGCCGTTGCGATCCTCGGCCCCGTCGAAGGTCGGTGGAGTCGGATGCGAGAGGAGTACGTGCACGGTGTCGCTGCCGATGTCGACCGGTAGATCCCAGTGCGACTTGCTGGACAGCCGAAACGCCTTCAGCTCCGACGTCGAGTACCAGTCGGCAGCGGCCGGTGTGGCCGGGTCGTCCGGCAACATCGCACCGGGCATGTCCTTCCACTTGAAGTGCTGGAAGGTGCGGGCGTGCCGGGTGTCGATCGGGTATCGGGAATACACCACCATGCCGTACTGGCCGGCGAACTCACCGAAGCCGTATGCGTCGTTGCCGCCACCGATGGTGCCGTCGTTGTTCAGATCCATCCCGCTCGGAACGCCGGTGTTCACCGGGGCGGTGAACGAGTACCGGTAGAACACCGGTGCGGCGCCGTGGTGCGGAACCTGCAGGTAGTTCTGGGCGAATTCGCGCACCGCGGAACCGTCGGCGACATAGTCGAACTCGTTGATCAGCACGATGTCCGGCCGCACCCGCTGGATCACTTCGGCGACCGCGGCGGCCTGAGCATTCCCGGCAGTGGCCAGGTCGGTGCTGAGCTGGCCGGCCGTCGCCCGGTTCAGGCTCGCGTTGAAGGTGGCGATTCGGAGCGTCTTGTCCTTGGAGTTGCCATGGCCGGCCGGATCAGCGCCGGCCGGCGGAGCAGCGCCGGCCGGCGGAGCGGCGCCGGCCGGCGGAGCGGCGCCGGCGAGTGGAGCAGCGGCGACCAGCATGGCGGCGCTGACGGCAGTGGCGGCGGTGCGGCGCAACAAGCTCCGGGACCGGATACTCAGCGACACAGGACACTCCCTCGGTTCGGGTTCGCGGGCTCGGACCAACCCTGGCACACCCAGGCCGTCCCCGGGGTGAACGAACGATGAACGGGCCGCCCGTCGCCCGGGCCGAGCGGCCATGAGGCACAGTGTTGAAGAAGGAAGTGGCAGAAGAGACCGCGGCAGGGCGAGCAGTGGGCAAAGCGCCCACATCAGGAGGAACACGATGGCGGACGAGGGCTACGAGCAGACCGACACCAGCGATCCCGGTAGTGAGGGCGCCGCCGGCGACGGGGTGTCGGCGCAGCTGTCGCAGCAGGACACCCTGGACGATCGTGGTGTCGACGACGCACTGGACGAGGGTTACTCACCCCCCGACCGGGAACCGTCGGTGCACGTCCCGACGCAGTCCGAAGAGGCCGCGGGGGAGAGCCTGGACCAACGACTGGCCGAAGAGGAGCCGGACGTCACCGCTGATGACGACAGCGATACGGAGGACACGTACGAGGTGGGCGATCGGCGGGCCGGCCGACTGACCGACGGTGAGAGCGACGGGTTCAGCGACATCGAGAAGGATCTGGTGGCCGACGACGTCGGCATCGACGGTGCCGGCGCGTCCGCCGAGGAGGCCGCCGTGCACGTGATCGACGGCGAACCGAGCGGTGACGACCAGCATCCGGACGGCGACATCGTCACCGACTGAGCGGCGAGACCCCGAGGTCGGCCAGCGCCCGCACCGCATCGGTCGCGGTGTCGCACAGCAGGATCCGGTCGGCCATCGGGCGGTCGGCACCGAGCTGCGCCAACAATGGCCAGGCCGCTAGTGTCCGTTGCCAGTACTCGGTGCCGACCAACACGATCGGCGCGGGCGACGCGCCGGTCGCGTAGTAGCTGCGGGTGGCCGCCTGGAAGATCTCCTGCACGGTGCCGGCCGCCCCTGGCAGCACGATCACCCCACCGGTCGCCCGGTCCAGCAGGACGTCTTCGCGCAGCGCGTTGGAGAAGTACTTGGCGATCCGATCGGCGAAGACGTTCGGCGGTTCGTGGCCGTAGAACCAGGTCGGGATCCCGATGCTGCAGACGGCGGCGTCGCGGTCGAAGCCGGCTTCACCGGCGATCTGCAGCGCCAGTCCGGCCCATTCGCCGACATCCTCGAAGGACTCGACGCTGGCCAGCCGGTCCAGGGCCGCGGGCAGGGTGTCGCGATCGCGGCCGCCGAAGGCCGCTCCCAGGTTGACCGCCTCCATGGTTCCGGGGCCACCTCCGGTCGCGACCAAGGCTCCGCATCGAGCGAGCCGACTGCCCAGTTCGGCGGCGGCGGCGTAATCCCGGCCGCCGCGCCGCGAGCCGTGACCACCCATCACCGCAACCAGCGGCCGCCGGTCGGCAACCAGCAATTCGTCCAAGGCGTCGGTGATCGAGGCGTCATGGATGGCCGAGTAGACCGCACCGACGACATCCGGTGCAGAGCGTCGGCCGGCGAACCAGCGGTAGGTCTGGGCGTCCGGAGTGACCGGGTACCCGTTCGGCAGCCCGGCGTACAACTCGGCCGGACGATAGAGCCGGCCGCGATACGGGTCGAACGGCACGCCAGGGACGATGGGCAGCACCATCGCCCCGCGATGGGCCAGATCTGCCAGCACGGCTGCCGGGATCCGCCCGCCCAACACCACCAGCCCGGCGACATCGACGACGGCCAGTCGGGCTGCCAGATCCGCCGCATCGGTCAGATCGATATCCTGCAGACAGACGCCCATCAGCGAAGCTCGCGGATCGGCCAGCAAGGCGGCCAGATCGGCCGCCGACTCGATCTCCATGGCCGACATCCTGCCTGTCGCCGACCGGTGCCGGAACGTCGGTGGCCCGCTCTATCCTGTAGCGGTGCAGAGCCCGCCGACGATCGCACCCGACCAGAAGGATTGGACCTGGGTGCTGGACCGACCGTGCCCCGACTGCGAATTCGACGCCCGCCGCTACCCGCCGCGGCAGACCGGCCCGGCCGTGCGAGCAACGGTGCCGCGCTGGCAGCGGGTGCTCGCCGAACCCGAGGCCTCCCGTCGGCGGGCTGCCGCGGTGTGGTCTCCGGTGGAGTACGGCTGCCACGTCCGGGACGTCTGCACGGTGTTCGCCGACCGGCTGGCACAGATGCTCGCGGCGGACGGCGCCCGGTTCGCCAACTGGGATCAGGATGCCACCGCGGTCGAGAAGCGTTACTGGACAGCAGATCCCACCCGGGTGGCAGCAGAATATGCCGCCGCGGCCAGCGCCCTGGCCGATGGGTTCGACGCGGTGCCCGACACCGGCTGGCAGCACCGCGGAATACGCAGCAACGGCTCGCAGTTCACCGTCGAGACCTTCGCCGGCTACCTGCTGCACGACCTCGTCCACCATCTCTACGACGTCCGCGGCTGAGTCGTACCCGCGGCGGGATCCGGTCGCGGCCCAGGGTCAGGACGGGCATCCGTGTCGGAAACGTGATCCGTCGTCGAATCCGAACCGATAACCTGCACGTCACAACGGTGATCGACGGGTCGCGAGGGGGAACCAGGTGGATCCGGTAACGCTGACCTTCCTGGTGATCGGCGCAGTAGGTCTGGCCCTGTTGCTGATCGCCCTGCTGGTGGGCGAGATCGGGCACTTCGGCGGCGTGGACGCCGACGGACCGTTCTCGTTGCCGGCGATCGCCGCCTTCATCGGCGGTGCGGGTTTCGTCGGAGCCATCCCGGCTGCCATCATCGACGGCGGACTACCGACCGGTGTAACGGCGCTGATCGCGACCGTCATCGGGGTGATCGGGGCACTTCCGTTGGCCTGGGGGGCGATCCGACTCACCGCCGGCCTGATGCGGATGCGCACCGACCCCACGCTCACCGAGGCCGGCCTCGCCGGGTCGCTGGGCGTGGTGATCACTCCGATCCCGGCAAGGGGCTTCGGTGAGGTGCGGATCCGCACCCACGGCCAGGAACTCAAGTACTCCGCTCGGGCCGAGACACCGCTGCCGATCGGTACCCCGATCTATGTCAGTGAGGCATTGTCACCCACCGCGGTCGAGGTCATCTCGACCGCCGATTGAACAGGGGAAACAGCATGTCGCCCATCTTGTACGCCATCGGCGGGGTCGTCGTACTGATCGTGCTGGTCGTGTTGCTGATCCTGTCCCGGATCAAGGTAGCCGGCCCGAACCAAGCGTTCCTGGTGACCGGTCGGCAGGGCCGATCGATCACCAGTGACCAGGGTCAGGTGTCCACCGACATGTCGGGCCAGAAGGTGGTGATGGGCGCCAGCGTGTTCGTCCTGCCGATCGTGCAGAAGGTGCACTCCATCGACCTGTCCAGCCGTCGTATCCCGGTGGGCATCCGCGGCGCGGTGTCCAAGCAGGGGGTCAAGTGCGACCTGGAGGGGGTGGCGATCGTCAAGGTCGGCGGCTCCGAATCCTCGGTTCGTGCTGCGGCACAACGGTTCCTGAATCAGCAACAGGGGATCGACGTGTTCACCTCGGAGGTACTGGCCGGAGCGCTGCGGTCGATCGTCGGGCGGCTGACGATCGAGGAGATCATCCGGGACCGGGCGGCCTTCGCCTCCGCGGTCGCGGAGGAGGCGGAAAGTGCGCTCACTGGCCAGGGTCTGGTGCTGGACACCTTCCAGCTGCAGGACATCCAGGCGGAGGGCACCTATCTGCAGGATCTCGGTCGCCCGGAGGCGGCCAGGGTGATCAAGGAAGCATCCATCGCCGAGGCGCGGGCGCGGCAGGCATCGGAGCAGGAACAGTTGCTGGCCGACGAAGCCATTGCCGTGTCCAATCGGCAGCTGCACCTCAAGCAGGCCGAGATCGCCGCCCAGATCGATGCGGCCAAGGCCCAGGCGTCCGCAGCCGGCCCGCTGGCGCAGGCTGCGCAGGACCAGCGGATCCTCGGCGAGCAGGAGAAGGTCGCCGAACGCAATGCCGCACTGAAGGAACGTCAGCTGGACGCCGAGGTGCGCAAACCGGCGGACGCCGAGCGGTACAAGGTGGAACAGGCGGCCGAGGCGAACAAGAACGCCGCGATCGCCAAAGCGGAGGCGGATCGGCAGGCCACCATCGCCAATGCGAGCGCGCAGGCCGAGCAGGCCAGGCTGATGGGTGAGGGCGAGCGACTGCGGCGGCAGGCGCTGGCCGAGGCCGACGCCATCGAGGGGGCCAAGAAGGGTGAGTCGGAGAAGATGCGCCGGCAGGCCATTGCCGATGCGGTCGAACGAGAGGGCGCCGCCGAGGCGTCGGCGATCCTGGCCAAGGGCGAGGCCGAGGCCGAGGCGATGAACAAACGGTCCGAGGCATTCGCCACCTACGGTGAGGCCGCCGTCCTCGACCTGCTGGTCAAGGTGCTGCCGGACATCGTCAGCGCCGCGTCGGCGCCACTGGCAGCGGTTGACAAGATGACGGTGATCTCCGCCGACGGTGCCGGCGCGCTGTCCAAGTCGGTGGCCGCCAACGTCGCCCAAGGTCTGCAGATGTCCAGCGACCTCACCGGGGTGGACATCGGTGCACTGCTGGCCCGGCTGGCCGGACAACGCCTCAAGGGTGGTGACGATCCGGCCGGCAACGGGCCGCAGGTGAAGGCCGGCGCCGAACGCATCGGCATCGACGGCGTCGACCCGGGCTGACGGACACCGAAGGATCCGATGGCGGCCATCGAGCACGGACCGGACTCCCAACCGGCCGCCCCATTGGGTGACGCACCGGTGGTCGTCACCAGAGCCGGGGCGGTCCGCGGGGTGCTGCTGGGCGAGGCGAACGCCGGCTACCTGGGCATTCCGTACGCCGAGCCGCCGGTCGGTGACCTGCGGTACGCACTTCCGGTGAAACGCGGTCCGTGGCAAGGGATCCGGGAGTGCCGCCGCTACGGCGCCACCCCGCTGCGGGATTACATGGCGGCCGTCACCAAGGTTCCCGAGCCGTCGTTCCCGGGTGAGGACACCCTGCTGGTCAATGTGTTCACGCCGCGTCCCGGCGAGTCGTCGGTGGCGCTGCCGGTCTTTGTCTGGTTCCACGGCGGCGGGTTCGTCAGTGGTTCGCCGTCGTCCTGTTGGTACGACGGCGGCGCCTTTCCCCGGGACGGGGTGGTGGTCGTCTCGGTGGCGTATCGGCTGGGATTCGATGGGTTCGGCGCGCTCGACGGAGCGCCGGACAACCGAGCGGTGCACGACTGGATCCTCGCGCTGGAGTGGGTCCGCGACAACGTCGCAGGCTTCGGCGGCGATCCGGCCAGGGTGACCATCGGCGGTCAGAGCGCGGGCGGCACCGCGGTGTTGACGTTGTTGTCGATTCCCTCGGCCCACTCGCTGTTCTCCGCGGTGACGGTCGAGTCGCCGGCCATGATCAGCGGCAATCGGGCCGAGGCTGCTGCCCGGGCCGGCCGGCTGGCCGAGCGGCTGGGGATCTTGCCGACCAGGGCGGCGTTCGGTGGGCTCGACGAGCGGACCGTGTTCTTGGCGCAGGCCGCGATGGGGCGAGGGGAGGTCGGGGTGCCGTTCGTCCGGGGTGTGGTGAAGCGCGGCGCCACCGCGATGGGCTGGTCCCCGGTGGTCGACGGCGAGCTGGTGCCGCTGCGGATCGAACAAGCACTGTCCCGCGGGATCGGCGCCGACAAGCCGCTACTGATCGGTGCCACCGCCAATGAACTGGATGGCGTCTCGAAGCTGCTGCCGGCGGTGTTGGATCGGCTGCCGCGGCGATCGGCGTTGCGGATTGCCGGCTTGAGCTCGGCGGGCGCCTGTGACTATGCCGCCGCCACGCCCGGATCGCCCCGCAGCATCCTGGGGCGACTGGTCAGCGACCAGGCCTTCCGGTTCACCGTCGCCAGAATGCTGGCCGCGCGAGCGGACGGCGCCGCCGCTTCCGGGTCGGCGGCCAGCACCTTCGGCTACGACTTCCGGCTGCCGTCGGCCGTCACCGGTCTGGCCGGGCACTGCATCGAGTTGCCCTTCGTCTGGGACTGTCTCGATGCGGCCAACGTGGTCGAGGCCAACACCGGCCCCCATCCGCCCCAGAATGTGGCCGACCTGATGCATCGCAGTTGGGTCTCGTTCATCGGCGGCGGCGACCCGGGCTGGCCGGCCCGAACCGCGCCCGACCACACCGGGATGATCCTCGACGCCGACCCACGAGTGGCGCCGGTGTTCGAGCGGGAGAGCTCGTTGATCGCGCACTGACCACGACAAAGGCCCCGGCACGACAAAGGCCCCGACGCGATTGCCGGGGCCGTCATCGTCTGTCTCAACCAGAGTGTCCGAGGGGGGACTTGAACCCCCACGCCCTTGCGGGCACTAGCACCTCAAGCTAGCGCGTCTGCCATTCCGCCACCCGGACCACCATCGCCGCGCACGAGGCCGGCGAGCACTCACCTTACTCGATCCGGGTCTGGCCTCCCAACCTCTCAACACCTCCGGTCGTGCTCGACCACCCGTCATGGACGACTCCACACAGGCCGCCGCCCCGGTGACCGAGTGGTCGCCGGGACGGCGGGAAATGTCGGCAGGTGAGGTCAGCCGACGCTCACTGTCGCTCCGGTGATGTAACCGGAAACGTCGACCACCAGATGGGTAGGCCCACTGGAACCGTTGTACAGCCTGATCTTTCCGTCAGCGCCGACCGAGGCGAGCACCAAGTTGGCGACGTCGCGGGTGGGCACGAAGTTCAAGATCGAGGTGTTGGGCCGGATGCCACTCGGATACTCGGTGATCGACCCCGGCGCCACCTCCTCGGTGGTGGTGACCGTGACGAACACCGCCCGGACGAAGCTGGACGGGACCCCGGCCCGACCGTTGATCTGCACCGCAACCGTGCCGCCGGCCCGCACCTTGCCAGGCGTCGTAGTGCCGATCAGGTGCCGAGAGTCGAACAGCCGCGTCGGATTGTTCACATTCGCCTGCAGGCCGGCAGTCCGTACCGGCAGCAGACCGGCCTTGAAGTAGCCGACCACGTCCACGATCACGTCGACCGTTCCGAGGACTGACCCGCTGTGCAGATTGATCTTTCCGTCGCTACCGAGCTTCACCACGACCAGGTCGGCGTTGGTCTGGCCGGCAACGAAGTTGACATTCGAGGCGTATGGCAACGAGGTGCCCGTCGGGTAGGCGGTGATGTGGCCGCGAGCGGTCGGGTTGGTGACCGTCAGGTTGACCACTGCCGCGCTGACGGTGGCGGGGATACCGCCCCGTCCGCCGATCTGCAGGGTGCGAGTCGATTGCGGTAGGAACTTCCCGCCGGAACCCGCCAGCCGAGTGTCCAGGATCCGGCTGGACGTCAGCGGCTGGTAAGCGCCGGGCAGCAGGTTCAGCGCACCGGACTCGAAATACCCGGCAACGTCGGCAATCAGGTTCACCGGCTGCGTTGAGTTGTTGTAGAAGTTCACATTGCCCTGCGAGCCGAGTTGCGCGAACACCGTGTTGGCAACGTCCTGCCCCTGGACGAAGTTCAAGCTGGAGGTGTTCGGGCGGGGCTGTCCTGCGGGATACACGGTGATGTTGCCCGCCGCGCCGCCGCCGGTCGCGGTGAGGTTCAGGTTGACCGCTTCGATGCCGGCTGTCGGAACGCCGCCCTTACCCGGGATCCGCAGGGTGATCGTTCCGCGGGCCGGGATCTTGGCAGTGGTGCGGGTATCCAGGATGCGGGAGGGGTTCAGTGCGTGGTAGGCCCCGGTGATGCCGTCGATCGGATTGGTGGCAGCACACGGGGTCTCCCCGATGACACTGCCGAGCACGGTGCCGAGGGTATTGACCACCTGGAAGTTCACTGCGCCGGGGGTGGACCCGCCGAGAGTGATGGTGAGCGGATCCAGGTTGAGCACGCCGCCTCCACCCAGAGTGAGCTGTGCGGAAATGCCGAGCAGTGCGCCGGTGTCCGAGTCGAAGACCTTGACGAAAACCGGGAGCCCGAGCGTGTTGACGACGGATCCGGCCACGTCGACCGAAATCTGGTTCGAGTTTGTCACTACGCAGGTCCCGACCAGCGGGTCTGCGGCAGCTGCCGGAGCTGCCGTCAACACACTGCCCGAGACTGCGAGTGCCGATGCTGTGAGTACCGCGAGGGTGCGACGTCGCAGGTTGCGGAGCCTGGGATTGACGCTCAAAGCGTTCATGTCCACATCTCTTCCTGGAAGGCCGAGTGGCCGGTGGGCGTAGCAGCCGCCATCGCGCTGGCGCCACCCGTTCGGCGGTATCAGGACCACCGGACCAGGAACGTCAACTGAGGGAGCAGATGATAGGGGCCACAACGTATTTGGATATGCTGCGGACAGTACGACTGTTTGCGGGGCGACGGCAATGAGTACGCCAATACGTGTCTGCATCAGCCATTCGGCCGTAAAACCCTCCGTAGTTGCTTGCGATCCGAAGGTGGATGAGCGCCGGCAGATCCGGCACGAACGGGGGGTCGCCAATGCGACAATCGCTCCTTTAGGAACGAATAGGATCAACAGCGACCGTCGTTGTACCGCCGATCGGGTCAGCGTCACCCGAACGGATGGAATCCGATGCGGGAGCACGCTCGGTAACGATTGCACTGGAGGGTCAGCGAATTGCTGACGTCGGCTGGCGGATGGTGACAGCCAGCGGCCCGAACCCATTGCGTCGACCTGGTTGAATCCCTACCGACGGCACCGGGCGATCGGGTGCCGGACGGCCCACCAGGCTTTCGCTGATCAGGAGATCCCGTGACGCCACGCTCCGGCTCGACGAGCATCGCCTCCGGGCGTCAGGGGCTCCGCCGATTTGCGGTGGGGCTGGCTGTGCTGGGTTCGCTGCAGATGCTGTGCTCGCCGCCCGAGGCGGCTGCCGGTTCGGCACGGTCGGCGACCATATCGGCAGTGGCCACCCTGTCGCCGCAGCAGGCTGTCAATTCCGCGGCGACCTTTTCCTCGGCCCGGGGGATCAGCAGCTATGTCACCGTCCTGGATCGCAGCAATGGACGGGTGCTGGCTCGGACCGGAAGTGCCGGCACCCAGGTGGCCAGCGAATCGATCGTCAAACTCTTCATTGCCGGGTACTACCGGGTGCGTTACGGGTCGACGATGTCGTCGACGATGAATGCCCAATTGAGCCAGATGATCCGTTGCTCGGACGACGGCATCGCCTCGGCGTACTGGACCAGTCGGGCCGTTCCCGAGATGGCCGGGCGGTATGGCATGACGCGCACCTCGAACAATCCCGGAAATCCTGGCTACTGGGGCAAGACCCGGATCACCGCCGACGATGTCGGCCGTTTCCTCTACCGGATGAGCAAGGACCCTGCGGTCGGGCCATGGCTGATGCCGTTGATGGCACAAGCCACCGACCTGGGCTGCGACGGGTTCAACCAGAACTTCGGCGTCAATGCCATCGCCGGGTCGGGCTCCAAGCAGGGTTGGGGATCGGACAACTGGACCGGTCAGCCGAATGCCGTCCATTCGGTCGGGTTCACCGGCCGTTATCTGCTGGCCATCCTGCAGACCGGGAATCCGGGCAGCTACGCCGTCATGCCGGGAGTCGCCACCCATACCGCGAAGCTGATTGTGGCCTCGGTCGTGCCGCCGCCATATCCGCGCTATCCGAAGGACTCGGCCGACCGCTTCACCGGCTCGCTGTATCGGCAACTGCTGAACCGGACGGTAACCTCGCCGCCGCAGTCGATCTTCCTGCAGCAGGGGACGCACAGTCGTGAGCAGGTATCGGCCGGGATCGCCGGGTCCAGGGAGCGGCGGAGCCGGCTGGTCAACGCCGTCTATGTGGACTGCCTGCGACGCCCGGCCGACTCCGGTGGCTCATCGGCCTGGGCATCCCGGCTCGGCACCGGGAGCTTGCTGAGCCTGTATGCCGGGCTGTGCGCATCGACGGAGGCATACAACCGTGCCGGTCGACAGCCGGTCAGCTGGGCTCGGAACACCCTGCGGGCGCTCTGGCGGATCGAACCGTCCGCCGGCCAGGTCAGCTTCTGGGCCGGCTGGGCTCGTCGCGAGGGTCTCACCAGCGCGGTCGTTCGGATGACGGCGGACTTCCGTTACCGCCGGCAGTGGATCGACCGCAGCTATCTGGCCATGCTCGGGCGGCCGGCGGACAGCGGAGCTCTCGCTCACATCCGCGACAACATGAGCGCACGCGGGGCGTTCTCGTTGCCCGTCACCCTCTCGCTGTCCGCCGAGTACTGGAATCGGTACGTCCACTGAAGTCGGTCCGAGTCGTCGAATCTAGGATCGACGGCATGACTAGCACAGCCGAGAACGAGGTCGTCGAGTTCTGCAGCGATCTGATCCGCATTCCGTCGGTCAACACCGGCGACCCGTCCACCATCGGCGACGAGGAGGCCAAGGCCGCGAAGTACCTGCAACAGAAGTTGGAGGAGGTCGGATATCAGACTCACTACGCGGAATCGACGCCCGGCCGCGGCAATGTGGTCGCCCGGCTGGCCGGGTCCGATCCGTCCCGCGGTGCGTTGCTGATCCACGGTCATGTCGATGTGGTCCCGGCCGACGCCGCCGAGTGGACCGTCGATCCGTTCTCCGGCGCGGTGCAGGACGGTTATGTCTGGGGTCGCGGCGCCGTCGACATGAAGGACATGGTCGCGATGACCTTGGCGGTGGCCCGCGACCTCAAGCGCAGCAAGGTGATTCCTCCTCGGGACCTGATCTTCTGCTTCGTCTCCGACGAGGAAGCCGGCGGGTTGTTCGGGGCCGAATGGTTGGTGGACCACCATCCGGAATGGTTTGAAGGCGCGACCGAGGCGATCAGCGAGGTCGGCGGGTTCTCCATCAATCTCGACCGACAACGACGTGCCTACCTGGTCGCCGCCGCCGAGAAGGGCGTGGCCTGGGCCACCCTGACGGCCACCGGCCGGGCCGGCCACGGTTCGATGGTGGCCGAGGACAACGCCGTCACCGCGGTGGCCGAGGCGGTCGCCCGGCTGGGCCGGCACGAGTTCCCGATCGTCCGCACCGCCACCGTTGATGCCTTCCTGTCGAGCATCACCGAGCTGACCGGCCTGGAGTTCCCCGAGGACGATCTGGAGGGCGCCATCGGCAAGCTCGGGTCGGTGTCCCGCATCGTCAACGCCACCCTGCGCAACACCGCGAACCCGACCACTCTGAAGGCCGGCTACAAGATGAACGTGATCCCCTCGACCGCCGAGGCCACCGTCGACTGCCGGGTGCTGCCGGGGCAGTTGGAGTCGTTCCAGGCCGAGGTCGCGGAGATCGTCGGTGACGGTGTGCAGATCGACTGGTTCGTCTCACCGCCGCTGGAATACCCGTGGGAGGGCCCACTGGTGGAGGCGATGAAGACCGCCATCCGGGACGAGGACGCCGACGGGCACCCGATCCCGTACATGCTGTCCGGCGGGACTGACAACAAGGCATTCTCCCGGCTGAACATCGCCGGCTTCGGGTTCTCCCCGCTGCGGCTGCCGGCCGACCTCGACTTCTCCGCCTTGTTCCACGGGGTCGACGAACGGGTCCCGATCGATGCCCTGCAGTTCGGCACCAGAGTGCTGGATCGGCTGCTTCGTACCTGCTGACCACCGGCTCGGTCCCGCCGACCACCGGCTCGGTCCCGCCGACCACCGCTGGATGTTCGTGGCCGACCGTCGGCACTTACGCCGTCAGGCCCGGCACCATTCCGCGGGGTCGGCGACGGCGCAGCCAGACCTGCCGGGAACCGTCCCGAAATCGCAACACCCTGGCCAGCTCCCAGCCGGAGAACTCGGCGTGGATCGCCAGCATGGTGGCGGCCGCCGAGCGGGACACCGAAGGATCGATCCGCAACGGCGCGTACTCGTAGTCGTCGTGATGGGTCATCGCAGCTCCGGGAGAAATCTGATCGCGGGAACGCACGGCGCCTCCTAGGGTAGGTCGGTGCTGCGCGATTTCCCCCCATCTGTCGACGCCTTTCGCCCCGATTCCACCAGTCAACCGGCCACCAGAACCCCTGGTGCGTTCCTGCGCTGGTTGATGCGCGGCCAGGCGGACGTATTGACCGCCAACGTGTTCACCGGCGTGTTGTGGTACATCCCACCGACACTCGGACCATGGCTGCTGGGCAAGGCCATCGACAACGGGATTTTGCCCGGCTCCACGTCCGGGACGATCTTCTGGGGAGTGACGCTGCTGATCGTCACGGTGCTCGGATCGCTCTGCGGTGTGCTGTTCCACACCGTCGTGGTGCGCGGCTGGCTGATCGCGCTGTACGCCACGACGAAGCTGGTCAACCAGAAGACGGTGCAGCTCGGCCACGTCCAGGCCCGCCGGCTGCCGACCGGTGAGGTACTCAGCGTCGCCGCCTCGGACTCCGACATCTTCGGCTCGTTGATCGAGGTCACCGGCCGGGCCGTGGCCTCGCTGATCGCCTTCCTGACGGTCAGTGCGATCGTGCTGGGCACCTCGTTCCATCTCGGTCTGCTGGTGCTGATCGGTCCACCGGTGCTGGTGGCGATGGCCTTCCCGTTGCTCAGGCCGATGGCCCGTCGGCAGATGGTGGAGCGCAGCGCCAACTCCGAGCTGACTTCGATGGCCACCGACATCGTTGCCGGCCTGCGCATCCTGCGCGGTATCGGCGGCGAGAAGACCTTCGGCGACAACTACGCCGGCCAGTCGCAGAAGGTCAGGTCCGCGGGCGTGGCGGCCCGAGCCTGGCAGTCGGTGACCGACGCCATCGCCGTCCTGCTGCCGGGGATCTTCCTGGTACTGCTGATGTGGTTGGGCGCCCGTGAGGTGCTGCAGGGACGCTTGGCGACCGGCCAACTGGTTGCCCTGCTCGGTTACGCGATGTTCCTGACCGGACCGGTCACCAACTTCTTCCAGTTCTTTCAGCGCTGGACCCGCGGCATGGTGTCGGCGCGCAAGGCGATCGCCGCGCTGCGCATCGAACCGCCCTGGCGCGATCCCGAAACGCCCCGGCAGCTGCCGCCCGGCGCCGCCGTCACCGACGAGGTGTCCGGCTTCGTCGCCGCCCCCGGCCGGCTGACCATGGTGGTCAGCGCGGTGCCCGACGAATCGGCGGCGCTGGCCGACCGGCTCGGCCGCTACCTGCCGGCCATCGCCTCCGCTGCCCCTGCCGTCGACGACACGGTGACCGGCCGGAGAGCGAAGCGGGAGCACCGCACACGCCTTGCCGCACAAGAGGAGATCGCCAGCGCCGACCGAGAGCTGACCGACGGCCGTTGGGGGGTGCGGGTCGGGAATGTCGACCTGGCCGATGCTCGGCTGGCCGATGTGCGGCGGCACATCGTGGTGTCCGACACCGCTTCTATGGTGTTCTCCGGAACCTTGCAGGAGCTCCTCGATCCGCACGGTGTGCTGACCCGTCAGCAGGCGGAGGCCGCGCTGCACACCGCGGCGGCCGAAGATGTCTTCGACGCCGTCCCCGGTGGTTGGCAGGGCCGCATCGACGAACGCGGCCGCGGGCTGTCCGGCGGCCAACGACAGCGGCTGGTGCTGGCCAGGGTGCTGGCCCACGACCCCGAGGTGCTCGTCCTGGTCGAGCCGACCTCGGCGGTCGATGCGCACACCGAAGCCGCCATCGCCGATCGGTTGACCGAGTACCGGCGGGGTCGCACGACCATCCTGATGTCGGCCTCACCGCTGCTGCTGCACCACGCCGACACCGTCGCATTGCTCGCCGATGGCGGCATCACCGCCGTGGGCAGCCACGAGCAGTTGCTGCGAACGGAGCCGGCCTACCGCCGGGTGGTGGCCCGCGATCTCGACTCCGACGAGTTCGTCACCGAAGATTCCGACAGCATTGGGGGAGGTGGGCATGAGAACTGATCTGGATCCAACGGTCGGGCCGGTGGCCGACGAGTTGTTCGCCGGCTCGGCGGAGAGCTGGCTGGACCACCGCGTCAGCGATCCACCACCGGCGGTCCCAGCGGAATTGATCCCGCCGACCACCGGGACGAGCGCGGACCGGATCCGTGCCTGGCACCGTCGCCACCTGCTGCGGACCGAGCGGGCGAACAGTTACTTCGCCGGCTCGCGAAACCCGGAGAACGGGTTGCCGATCGCCGAGAACTCCGCGGTACTGCGGTTTCTGCGCGGCTTGATCAGTACCCGAAAGGGCAAGTTCGCCGCCCTGGTCGGGCTGAATGTGGCGGCTGCCGTCACCGGTCTGCTGGTGCCCAGGCTGCTCGGATCGTTGGTGAACGCCACCACTACGGCGAGCACCCCGATGAGTCATGTCACCACCATTGCCGTCGTGGTGATCGGCATTGTGCTGCTGCAGAGCCTGTTCGTCTTCGCGGCGAATGTCAGTTCGGCGATCTTCGGTCAGGATGTGCTGGCCGCCGCCCGCGAGTACGTGGTGCGAGCGGTGCTGCGACTGCCGCTCGGCACCGTCGAACGGGCCAGCACCGGCGACCTGGTCACCCGGGTCACCCGCGATGTCGGGACGATGAGCGACTCGGTGCAGTGGGCGATGCCGCAGGCGATCATCTCCGGACTGACGGTGCTGCTGACCTTCGTGGCACTGCTGGTGAACGCACCCATCCTCGCGGTGCCGTCACTGTTCTTCGTCGCGCTGGCCATTCCGCGGGTCAAGGGCTACCTGGCCCGGGCACCGAAGGGCTACATCACCGAAGGCGGTACCTATTCGCGGATCAACACCACGATGACCGAGACCGTGCAGGGCGCCCGGACGATCGAGGCGCTCGGTCTGCAGGATCAGCGGATCGCCCGCACCGACGACGACATCGCGGTGTCGGCGCAGGCCGAGCGGTACACCATGTCCCTGCGCAATCTGCTGTTCATCGTGATGGACGTGGCGTTCAACGCGCCGCGCGGAGTGACGGTGCTGCTGGGTGCCTACGCTTACGCCAAGGGCTGGGTGACGATCGGTCAGCTCACCGCAGCCGTGCTGTACATCGAGGGGCTCTTCGGGCCGCTGGACCAGTTCATCTCGACCGTCGATCGGTTGCAGGTCGGAGCGGCCTCGACCACCAGACTGCTGGGTATCGCCGGAGTTCCGGCCGACCGGACGCCGGAGGATCGGGAACCGGACGGTGAACGTCTGGTGGGCGAGGACCTCCGGTTCGCCTACCGCGAGGGCCACGACGTGCTGCACGGCATCGATCTGGATCTGGCCGGTGGTGAGCGGCTGGCCATCGTCGGACCGTCCGGCTCCGGCAAGTCCACCCTCGGCCGGCTGCTGGCCGGGATCAATGCCCCACGCACCGGTTCGGTGACGGTCGGCGGCGTCGACCTGGTCGCGCTGCCGCTGCCGGTGCTGCGTACCGAGGTCGCCCTGGTCACCCAGGAACAGCACGTGTTCGTCGGCACCGTGCGGGAGAACATCGTGCTGGCCAAGGAGGGCTCCGACGATGCCGCGGTGCAAGCGGCGCTGGCCGCGGTCGATGCCTGGGAGTGGGTGCGCAGGCTGCCGGACGGGCTGGACACCAAACTGGGGGCCGGGAACACTCCGCTCACCCCGGCGCAGGTGCAGCAGATCGCGCTGGCCAGGCTGATCATCGCCGATCCGCACACCCTGGTGCTCGACGAGGCGACGTCGCTGATCGACCCGCGCACCGCTCGTCATCTGGAGGGTTCGATGAACGCCCTGCTCACCGGCCGGACGGTGGTGGCGATCGCACACCGGCTGCACACCGCGCACGACGCCGACCGGATCGCGGTGGTGATTGACGGCCGGATCACCGAAATGGGCAGCCACCACGAACTGCTGGAACTGGACGGGGAGTACGCCGCCCTGTGGCAGGCCTGGACGTCGTGAGATCCGTTGCAGCGCAGCACTAATCAGTCGAAGAGGGTGTGTCGGGACCGGTTCGCATCAGCGATTCCAACAGCGTCCGCCGCGGTTTGGCGCCCACCTGGCGAACGGCCCTGACAAGGGCCGAGCCGGAGGCGTGCACCACCGACAGATGCTTACGGGCCCTGGTCAACGCGGTGTAGACCAGCGGCCGGGAGAGCATCGCACCGGCCTCCGGTGGCAGCACCGCCACCACCGCGTCCCACTCGCTGCCCTGGGCGCGGTGCACGGTGATGGCCCAACCGTGCAGCAGATCGCCCAGCGCCTTGCCGGACACGTCGGACTCGCCGCCGGTGAACGCCACCCGCAGCTTCTTGTCGGCGGCCGACACCACGGTGCCCACCTCGCCGTTGGCGTAGCCGACGGGGGAGGCGTCCATGTGATTGGCGGTGGCCACCACCCGGTCGCCGACGTCGAAGCCGCGGACTGTGCCGGTGCCGGGGTTCAGCACCTTCTTCAGCTCGCGGTTGAGCGCCTGGGTGCCGGCCGGGCCGCCGTGCACCGGCGTCACCACCTGTAGTTCGGCGCCGGAGACGTCGAACACCCGGGGGATCGAGTCGACCACCAGTTGCACCACCCGGCGGGCACCATCGGCGGCGTGCTGCGCCGGCACCACCACCACTTCGTGGTCCGGATCGTCCACCACCGGTAGCTCGCCGGCCCGCACCGCGGTGGCCAACCGAGCGATCGCGCCACCCTCGTGCTGCCGGTACAGGGTGAGAAGTTCGGTGACCGGCACGGTGCCGGAGTCGATCAGATCGCCCAGTACCCGGCCGGGCCCGATCGAGGGCAGCTGAGCCGGATCGCCGACGATCACCAGGTGGGCGGAGCTGCTGATCGCCGAGATCAGCGCGGCCGCCAGTTCCGCGTCCAGCATCGACGCCTCGTCGACCACCACCAGATCAGCGCCCAGCGGATTGTCCGCGTGATAGCTGAAATCCGGCATCCCCGGGCGGGCACCGAGCAGCCGGTGGATGGTTGACGCCGGGTGGCCGGCCAGTTCTTCCAGCCGTTTGGCGGCCCGGCCGGTCGGTGCGGCCAGCACCAGCTCCAACTCGGCCTGAGCGCACAGTGCGACGATCGCCGACACGGTGCGGCTCTTGCCGGTACCGGGACCGCCGGTCAGCAGGCTGACGCCGTGCGCCGATGCATGGGCGACGGCGCCCGCCTGCACCGCGTCCAGGCCTTTGCTGACGGCCTTCAACACCTTCGCGGTGGCCAGCTTCTTGGCACCATCGGTCAGCCGGTTGAGTCCGCCGGCGATTGCGGATTCCGCTTCCCACAGGAGTTTTCGGGCCACCCAGGTTTCGCCGGCACCGGTCGGATCGGGAACCTCGGTCACCCGGTCGGCGGCCACCGCGGCCCGGATGCCGGCCGCCACATCCACCCCGAAGGCCCGCAGCCCTTCGGTGACGACACCCACCGGCGCCGCGGTGTGACCGTCCCGGGCGAACCGGGCCAGCGTCCAGTCGACCAACGCCGCTCCGCGCCGCGGATCGTCCCGCCGGACCGCCGGATCCAATGCCTTGGCCAGCCGATCCGCCTGCGCCACTGTGGCATCGGGCAGCACCAGTAGCCGCCACGGGTCGAACTGCAGCGAGGCGGTGGCGGCGTCACCCAGCGCGTCGACCAGCCGACCGGCCCACCGGGCCGGCAGCTCCAGCGGCACCAGAATTCCCGCCAGTTCCCACAGATGACCGGCGCCGACCCAGGCGTTGTAGAGCCGGTCGGCGCGTTTCGGTGTGAACTTCGGCAGCGCCGCCAACGCGGCGATCGTCACCTTGCCGGGTTCGGTGATGCCGGCTTCCCGCAGCGTCGTCGCCATCGCGGGACCGACACCGGCCCACAGCCCGGCGGCGCAGAACTCGGTGAACACCTCCGTCACCTGGCCGCCTCAGGAACTGCTGTCATCGGTACTCGGCGAACCCGGGTCTCCGGCGCTGTCGAGGTCGCCGGTGCCGTCGGCCCGATCGCTTTCGACCGCACCGGAGACGTCGTCCAGCGCGGCCCTGATCTCGGTCGGCAGCGTCAACTCCTCGACCGCCAGCACGCCGAGCAGCTGGGCCGGATCCTTGGCCCCGACCACCGCCGAGGTCACCCCGGGGGCGTCCCGCACCCAGGCGCAGGCAACGGCCAGCGGCGAGGTGCCGAGCCCGTCGGCGGCGGTGGCCACCGCCTCGACGATCCGGGCGGCCGCATCGGTGCGGTGCCGGCCGACGTACCGGGAATAGTGCGGTGAGGCGCCGCGGGAGTCGGCCGGGGTGCCGTGCCGGTATTTCCCGGTGAGCACCCCGCGGCCCAGCGGCGCCCAGGCCAGGACGCCGAGTCGGTGCAGCTCGGCGGCCGCCAGTAGATCGTCCTCCGGGCTGCGGTCGAGCAGCGAGTACTCGATCTCGATGCCGGCCAGCGGGGTGCCGCCGGCCCGCATCCAGCTGGCCAGGGTGGCGCTCTGCCAGGCGTTGTGACCGGACAGTCCGACATAGCCGGCCCGACCGGTCGACACCGCCGACTGCAGCGCCGAGCAGGTCTCCTCGATCGGGATGCTGGCATCGAATCCGTGTACCTGCCACAGGTCGACATGGTCGGTGTCCAGCCGGCGCAGGGAGGCATCCAACTCGGCCAGCAGCCGGCCACGGCCGGTACCGACGCCGACGGTGGTAGTGGCCAGCACCACCGACGCACGAGGGATCCCGTCCGGCACCAGGGTGCCGATGATCGACTCGGCATCACCGTCGCCGTAGACGTTCGAGGTGTCCAGCAGGGTGCCGCCGGCGTCGACGAAGGCCTCCAACTGGCCGGCAGCGGCATCGGCGTCGGTGTCCCGGCCCCAGGTCATCGTGCCGAGGCCGAGCCGGGACACGGTCAGTCCGCTGCTGCCGAGTCGGCGAGTCTGCATCCGTCCAACTTACGGTGGGCGGTTCGGTGCCGGTCGGTGCCTGGGTACCGTGTCGTCAGCCGGTCATCAGGGTCGGCAGCTGGCCCGTCCCGTGACAGAACGGACAACCGTCGATGAAGCTCGGACTCGATCTGGCACGCCCGACCGACGGGGTCGGGGTCGGGTTATGACGTCGGCCGCGCAGCCGGCGGAGTCGGTCGAGAAGCCGGCCGAGCAGGCTGAGAATCCCCTCGAGCAGCCGGCGGTCGAATCCCGGACGGTGGTGCTGCTGCGGCACGCCAGGTCCACCGCCAACGCGGCCGGCCAGTTGGCCGGCCGCAGCCCCGGCGTCGGGCTGGACGAGACCGGGCAGCGGCAGGCGGATCGGCTGGTGCAGCGACTGGCCGAGGTGCCGATCGCCCGGGTGGTCAGCTCGCCCATCGAACGATGTCTGCTCACCCTGGGCCCGCTGGCCGCCGACCGGGGACTGACCGTCGAGCAGGACATCGGGCTGGCCGAGGTCGACTACGGCGACTGGACCGGCCGGAAACTGTCGGAGCTGGGCAGCGAGAAGTTGTGGCGCACTGTGCAGGGCCGGCCGTCCGCTGCGGTGTTCCCCGGCGGCGAGGGACTGGCCGCGGTCTCGTCCAGGGCGGTGGCCGCCGTCCGGGAACTGGTCGCCGGCACCACCGGCGACGGTGCGCTGCTGATCTGCTCGCACGGCGACGTGATCAAGGCGCTGATCGCCGACGCCTTGGGCATGCATTTGGACCAGTTCCAACGGATCTCGGTCGGTCCGTGCTCGGTGTCGGTGCTCCGATACTCCGGCCAGCACACGTTCGTCGAACTGTTGGGGGAGACCGGTTCGTTGGCGGGTTTCGTCCCGCCGCCGGCGACGCAATCCACCGATGGTGAGTCCGGCGGGACCAAACCCGGACCGGCCGACTGCGGACCGGTGGACGCCGTGCCCGGGGGCGACACCGGAACCGCCGACCGGTCGCTGTCATAGGCTGGGAGACCTCATGTCACGTCAGGTACACATCTTCCGCTCACCCGAGAGGTTCCTCGCCGGAACGATCGGGATCCCCGGCGAACGCGAGTTCTATCTGCAGGCCGTCGACGGTCGCCGGGTGATCTCGGTTTCCTGCGAGAAACAGCAGGTCGCGGTGCTCGCCGATCGTCTCGGTTCGCTGATCACCGAGGTGGCCAAGCGGTTCGGGACCGAAGAGGCGCCGGCCGACGCGGCCGGTACCGGCGCCGGTGCCGGGGCCGGGGCCGATCTGACCCTCACTACGCCGGTGGACGCCGAGTTCCAGGTCGGCACCATGGGCCTGGCCTGGGACGGTGAGGGGTCGTTGGTGATCGTCGAGCTGCTGGCACTGTCCGAGGAAGAGGTTGGGGAGGACGTCGTCCTGGAAGACGCCGAAGAGGGGCCGGACGCCCTGCGGGTGTTCCTGACCCTGGCCGAGGCCCGATTGTTCGCCGATCACGCCGAGGCCATCGTCTCCGCCGGCCGGCCGCCGTGTCCGCTGTGCGGCAACCCGCTGGATCCGGAGGGGCACATCTGTCCCCGACTGAACGGCTATCACCGCGGCACGTTGGGCTGATCGATGACAGCGCCGCCCGACATGGCGCCGACGGACTCCGCGGCGCCGAACGTGCACACCCTGCTCACCCGGGGCCGGCTGGAGATTGCCGGTCGACTCACCGACGCCTCCAACGTCACCCTGCTCGGCCGGCTGGAACTGGACGGCGCCACCCTGCACTGCATCTACAAGCCGATCCGCGGCGAGCGACCACTGTGGGACTTTCCCAGCGGCACCCTGGCCTACCGTGAGTTCGCCGCCTACCGGCTGTCCGAGGTGGCCGGTTGGCACTGCGTGCCGATGACGGTGCTGCGGCCCGGTCCGTTCGGTGACGGCATGGTGCAGGAGTGGATCGGACCGGCCCCGGATCTGGTGCTGGAACCCGCTGACACTGACGACACAGACGACACTGACGACGCAGATGGCGCCGAGGACGGGGCCGACGGCGAGATCGGTGACGACGCCGACGATCTCGCTGATGAATCCGACGACGAGTACCTGGAACTCGACGACGAGTACCTGATCGACCCGGGAATCGATGATGCCGCCGGACCAGCCGGTACCGGCAGTGACGAGATCACACCGCTGCCGGAAGATCTGGTGGTGCTGGTGCCCAGCACCGAGGTGCCGGCCGGCTGGTTGCCGGTGTTCCGGGCGTTGGACAACGACGGCACGGTGCTGGCGGTCTGCCACGCCGACGATCCGCGATTGGCGGTGATCGCGGGGTTCGACGCGGTGGTGAACAACGCCGATCGCAAGGCGCCCCACCTGTTGACGACCGCCGACGAGCGGATCCTGGGCGTCGACCACGGCCTCACCTTCCACGTGGAGGACAAGCTCAGGACGATCCTGTGGGGCTGGGCCGGTCTACCTTTGCCGTCGGCGGTGCTGGACGGGCTGCGCCGGTTGAAACGATGGATCGCCGAGCCCGACGACGAACTGGGCACCCTGCTGACCCGTTCCGAGCTGCGGGAACTGGCCCGCCGGATCGACCGGTTGTTGGCCGAGCGGGTATTCCCCGATCCGCCGCAGGATCGCACCCCGATTCCGTGGCCGCCACTCTGAGATCGCTCTGGGATCGCTCGCTGCCCGCCCATGCCGAGCGTCATCTGCCCGGGGGAACGGCACCGAGGAGAAACCAGTGATATCAACAGCTCTCGGCGGCGCGGCCCGCAACTTCGCGGTGACGGCCCGGTCCGCCGTCACCGATCTGGTGACCGCCGCCGCCTACCTGGGGGAGCGGGCCGGCGATCGGTTGGTCGATCGGAAACCGGATCTCGGCACCCTGCGGGTGGCGGTGCTGATCCTGTCGGATGCAAGCGGTCCGCTGTGCACCGAAGCCGATGTGCTGCCCTCGCTCGACCGGGCGGACCAGATCTTCCGCGAACAGGCCGGGATCAGGGTGCGAACGGTGTCGGTCCGGGTCGTTGCCGAGCCGGCGCCGCAGCAGGCGTTGGAGCCGCGGGCGAACCAGCGGCTGCTGCTGGACGACATCCAGGGGCACACCGAGTTCTACCGTCGGCAGCTCGCCCCGGCCGGTGTCGGATCACCGGTCACCGTGGTGGTGGTGCGGGAGATCGAGGGCCGCACCACCGGCTGTTCGCTCGGCATGACGGCGGACTGGGTCATCTGCCAGCGATCACTGTTCCTGGCGTCGAATCCCCAGGGCTACGACGACACGGTGCTGGCCCACGAACTCGGGCACGCCCTGAATCTGCCGCACCACGGCGACCAGCAGAACCTGATGTTTCCCAGTTCGTCCCCGCCGAACGGGTTGCGCGGCAGCGCGCTGCGACCGTGGCAGGGCTGGGTGCTGGGCGCCAATCGGCACACTGTTCCCGGCCCGCGCGATTGATGTGACATTCGGCAAACCATTCGCCACCGGGGCCGGCATTTCGTATCGTCGGAACACGTGAAAGCTCCGACCGAACACGACATCCGGGCATCGTTCATCAACTGTTCGAAGGGCGAGGCGAAGCGGCTACCGGTGCCGCACGACCTGGCCGGTCACCAGTGGCCGGACCTGGACTTCCTGGGCTGGACCGACCAGCGGGCGCCGCAGCGCCGCTACCTGGTGACCGAGCGCGACGGTGAATTCGTCGGCATCGCCCTCCGGTTCGCGCCGGGCAACCGGACGAAGACCACCATGTGCGACATCTGCCTGACAGTGCACACCGGCGGCGGCGTGGCGATGATGGTCGCCGCCAAAGCCGGCGCCTCCGGCCGAGTCGGGAACACGGTCGGCATCTACCTGTGCGCGGACCTGGGCTGTTCGGCGTACATCAGGGGCACCAAGGTGCCGGCACTCGGTGAGCGGATCAAGGAGACACTGCCGACGGCCGAGCTGGCAGAGCGGTTGCGCAGCAAGCTGTTTCGCTTCCTGGACCGGGTGCAGAGCTGACACCGAAAATCGGTGTCACCGTTTGCCCTCCCGCCAGACCCGTTCGAACGGCAGCCGCCAGGCGTTCGGCGCGATCAGCTGATGGATGGCGTTCGGACCCCAGGTGCCTGGCGGGTAGGCCTTGGCCGGCGGCGGATCCTCCAGCAGCAGCGCCGACCGCTCCCACAATGACTCGATGCCTTCGGCCGTGGTGAACAGCGTGTGGTCGCCGCGCATCGCATCCAGGATCAGCCGCTCGTAGGCCTCCAGCACATCGCCGGCCCGCTCGGTTTCCTGGGTGGAGAACTGCATCGACAGCTTCTCCAGGTGCATGCCTGGCCCGGGACGTTTACCGTAGAACGACAGCGACACCTTCGACGAGTCGGCCAGGTCGAAGGTCAGATGGTCCGGACCCTGCGAGCCGACACCGGAACCCTGCGGGAACATCGTCCTGGGCGCCTCCTTGAAGGCGATCGAGATGATCCGCATGCCCTCGGCCAACTTCTTGCCGGTGCGCAGATAGAACGGAACGCCCGCCCAGCGCCAGTTGTCGACCCCGACTTTCAGCGCGATGAACGTCTCGGTGTCCGAGTCCCGGGCCACGCCGACCTCGTCCCGGTAGCCGGTGTACTGGCCGCGGACCACGTCGGCCGGATGGACGGGCATCATCGACCGGAAGACCTTGTTCTTCTCCTCGCTGATCGCCCGCGGCTCCAACGCGGTCGGCGGTTCCATCGCGACGAACGCCAGCACCTGCAGCAGGTGGGTGACCACCATGTCCTTGTAGGCGCCGGTGGATTCGTAGAAGTTGGCACGTTGGTCCAGGCCGAGACTCTCCGGGATGTCAATCTGCACGTGGTCGATGAAGTTTCGGTTCCAGATCGGCTCGAACAGTCCATTGGCGAACCGGAACGCCAGGATGTTCTGCGCCGCCTCTTTGCCCAGGAAATGGTCGATCCGGAAGATCTGCGACTCGTGGAACGTCTGATGAACGAAATCGTTCAACCGGATGGCGCTGGCCAGGTCGGTACCGAACGGCTTCTCCATCACCACCCGGGACCGGTCGACCAGATCGGCGTCCCGGAGCATCGCGATCACCGCCTCGGCGGCCTTCGGCGGCACCGACAGGTAGTGCAGGCGGCGGGTGTCCGGGCCGAGCGCCGCCTCAGCCGCCGAGACGGTGGCCTTGAGCCCCACCGGTCCGGCGCCCTGCGGCACGTAGCTGAGCCGGCGGGCGAAATCCTGCCAGGCATCATCATCCAGTCGGTGGGTGCCGAAACTTTCCACCGCGGTCCTGGCGATGGCCCGGAACTCCTCGTCCGTGAGCTCCTCGAGCGAGGTGCCGACGATCCGGATGTCCGGTGCCAGCGCCGACTGCTCAAGGTGCGCCAAACCCGGCAGCAACTTGCGTTTGGCCAGATCACCGGTGGCGCCGAAGAGCACGATGACGTGCGGCGCCAGTGGGTCCGAGTCGCGCCGGTGCGGGCGCGAACCCGGGGCCGGATAGGCGATGCTCTGAACGGTGGAGCGGGGCGTTTCGACGGTGACCATGGCAGGCATGATGGCACGCCTGCCACCAGCCGGTGGGTGCCTGCCCGTAGGGTTTTCTTGTGCACTCATGGTCTTCGCCGGTCGTCCCGGCCCCGGCAGCTCCACCGGCGGCGGCACTGCAGTTGTACGACACCTCGTCCGGGGAGGTCCGAGCCACCAGTCCGGGTGAGTTCGCCACCCTCTACGTCTGCGGCATCACCCCGTACGACGCCACCCACATCGGACATGCCGCCACCTACCTGGCCTTCGACCTGGTGCACCGGTACTGGCGGGCGGCCGGCCGGCCGGTGCGCTACGTGCAGAACGTCACCGACGTGGACGACCCGCTGCTGGAGCGGGCCGCCCGGGACGGAATCGACTGGACCGAGCTGGCGGCGCAGCAGATCGAATTGTTCCACAGCGACATGCAGGCCCTACGGGTGATTCCGCCCGATCGCTATGTCGGTGTGGTCGACGAGATGACCGAGGTTGCGAGAGCTGTTGCGGCACTGCTGGAATCCGGTTCCGCCTACCGACTGGACGACCCGGAGTTCCCCGACGTCTACTTCGATGTGCGGGCCACCGGCCGGTTCGGCTACGTGTCCGGACTCGACACCGCCACCATGCTGGCGTTGTCCGCCGAACGCGGCGGTGATCCGGATCGGGCCGGCAAGCGCGATCCGCTCGACCCGCTGCTGTGGCGGTTGGCCAGGCCGGGCGAGCCGAGTTGGCCGAGTCCGATCGGCGCGGGTCGAGCCGGTTGGCACATCGAATGTTCCGCCATCGCCCGGAAGTACCTGGCCAGTACCGTCGATGTGCAGGGCGGCGGTTCGGATCTGATCTTTCCGCATCACGAATGTTCGGCGGCGCACGCCGAGGCGCTGGCCGGCGCGAACCGGTTCGCCGACCACTACGTGCACGCCGGCATGCTCGCCTACCAAGGCGCGAAGATGTCGAAGTCGTTGGGAAATCTGGTGTTCGTGTCGACCTTGGTCGCCGGCGGCACCGACCCGATGACGATTCGGCTGGCGCTGCTGGCCGACCACTACCGCGCCGACCGGGACTGGTCGGATGCTCTGCTGACGACGGCGGCAGACCGGCTCAACCGGTGGCGGGCAGCGGCCTCGCGGACCGGCGCCGGGACGGTGAAGCCCACCCTGGACGCGCTGTCGGCGGCACTGGCCGACGATCTGAACACCCCCGCCGCGTTGGCGGTGCTGGACGGTTGGGCCGCCGACGACACGCTGCCGGGCGCCGAAGTCGCCCAGCAGCTGGATGCGCTGCTCGGCATCGCCCTCTGACCAGGAGAGCCGATCAGTTGCCGAGCAGGTCACGGACCCGGTGCTGACCCACGGCCAGCAACAGCGTCGGTAGCCGCGGGCCGGTGTCCTTGCCGACCAGCAGCCGGTACAGCAGCACGAAGTATTCCCGTTGCGCCACCTTGAGTTCTGGCGTCGGCGCGACCTCCGGCGGCAAACCGAGCATCTCCTTGGGCACCCCGTAGACCAGCGTGGTCAGCTCCGACAACGACCAGTGCTCCGGGAGGCCATCGACCAGCAGCTGCAGCGATCTGCGTTGCTCATCGGAGAGGCTGCCCAGCAGCGCGGTGTCCGGCTGTTCCAACACATGGGTGCGGCTGTCGGCCGGCATCCGCTCGGCCACCCAGACGCCGGCCCGATCCAGCCGCGGCCTGGTGACGTCCAGATCGGTCACAGGATCGGCCGGATCGATGTCGGTGAGGATCCGCCGGGTCTGCTCCTCGTCACCGGTGGTGATGTCCAGCACCGAGGCCAATGTGCGGTAGGGCAACGGCCGGGGAGTGCTCGGCAACGGTCCGGCCGCGGTACCGGCCGCCCGGCTGTGGGCGGCCAGCTCCGCGCTGCCGGCGGTACCGCCGGATACTCTGCGGACCACTGCGTCCCACTCGTCGTGGACCCGGAAGATTTCCGCGTCGAAGGCGATGTTGAAGGATTGGTTGGGTCGACGCCTGGCATACATCCACCGCAGCAGTGGGGCTTCCATGATCCGCAGCGCCTCGGCCGGGATCGGCACGTTGCCACGGGAGCTCGACATCTTGGCCATCCCGGTGATGCCGACGAAGGCGTACATCGGACCGATCGGCTGGTCGCCGCCGAAGATCGGGCCGACGAGTTGGCCGCCTACCATGAAGGAGGAGCCGGGGGACTGGTGATCGACCCCGGACGGCTCGAAGTCGACTCCCTCGTACGCCCAGCGCATCGGCCAGTCGACCTTCCACACCAGCTTGCCGCCGCGGAAGTCCTTGAGCAGCACCGTTTCGGTGTGACCGCAGCGGCAGCGGTAGCGCAGCGCGGTGCTGTCGTCGTCGTAGTCGGTGACGGTGGTGAAGTCGGTACCGCACACCGTGCAGTACGGCTTGTACGGGAAGTAGCCGGCGCCGGCACCGCCGTCGTCGTCATCGGTGGCGGCCCCGGACCCCTCAGCGGCCAGTGCGGCGGCGGCGGTGTCCTCTGCGGAGAACTTCTGCTGCTTGCCGCGCGCCGGACCGGGCGATGCTGCTGGGTCCTTCGTCCGGTACTGGTCCAGGATCTTCTCGATGTCGGCCCGCTCGGCCATCGCCAGCAGGATCTGCTCGGTGTAGGCGCCCGAGGTGTACATCTGGGTCTGGCTGATCGCCCGGACCTCGATGCCCAGCTCGGCCAGCGCGTCGGTCAGCGGTTGCCGGTAGTGCTCGGCCCAGTTCGGGTGGCTGCTACCCGGCGGCGCCGGCACCGCCGTCAGCGGCTTGCCGATGTGCTGCTCCCAGGCCGGGTCGATGCCGGCCGGCACCCGGCGGAACCGGTCGTAGTCGTCCCAGGACAGGATGTGCACGCAGTCCCGGCCACGACGCCGGATCTCGTCGGCCACCAGGTGCGGCGTCATCAACTCGCGGAAGTTGCCCAGGTGCACCGGCCCGGACGGGCTCAGTCCGGACGCACAGACGATGGCGCCGCGCTTGCCGCGCCGATCTGCGTCGGCGATCACCTCATCGGCGAACCGCGATACCCAGTCCTGATCCGCGCCGCCGGCGGATCCCTGCTCGTTCTGCACCTGCCGTGCCACGTCACCCTTTCCCGTCGACCTGTGCAGGCCGATCGGTTGCATTCTCCCGGATGGGGCAACCGGTTCGAACCGGCGGCCGGCCGGGCGGGTCAATCCGGCTGTGGCCCGTGCCGCCGCAGGTAGCGTTCGAACTCCGCGGCGATGGAATCTCCACTGGCCGGTCGCAGCGGCACCTCGTCCTCGGCGGACTCCTCCAGCGTCTGGATGTAGGCCGTGATGTCTTCGTCCTGGGCGGCCACGTCGTTGACCTCGACCTCCCACTCCACCGCCTGGGTCGGCAGGTTGCCCAACGGCAGCACGATGTTCAGCACTTCTTCCACCCGGTTCAGCAGCGCGACCGTCGCCTTCGGGTGCGGGCCGTGCGCCACGTAGTGCGGTACCGCAGCCCAGAAGGTGAACGCCGGGATCCCGCGCTGCACGCAGGCGTCGGCGAAGATACCGGTGATGCCGGTCGGTCCCTCGTAACTGGACTGCGCGACGCCGAACCGCTCGGCCGACGCCGGGTCCGGCGCGGTGCCGGTGACCTGTACCGGCCGGGTGTGCGGCACATCGGCGAGCAGCGCACCCAGGCAGATCACGTCGCTCACCTGGTGGGTGTCGGCCACGGTCAGCAGTTCCTCGCAGAACGCCCGCCAATGGAAGTTCGGTTCGATGCCGCGCACCAGGATCACGTCCCGGTCCGAGATCTCGGCCGGCAGCCGGACCGTCGACACCCGAGTGGTCGGCCACTCGACCAGCCTGGTCACCCCGTCCACCATCCGGGTGTTCGGCCGGGAGACCTGGAAGTCGTAGTAGTCCTCCGGATCGATCTCGACCAGCGGTGTGGATTCCCAACCTGCGGTCAGCTGCTCGATGGCGTTGGTGGCCGCGTCACCCGCATCGTTCCAGCCCTCGAAGGCAACGATCATCACCGGCTTGCGCAGCCCGCGCTCACCGGGATCACCCTGTTCGTCGATCACTGATTCAGCCTACGACCATCCGCAGGGGTCAGTCCTCGGGCTCGTAGCCGAGGTTCGGCGAGAGCCACTTCTCGGCCTGCCGCAGCGTCCAGCCTTTGCGCTCGGCATAGTCGCTGACCTGGTCCTTGGCGATCCGGCCGACGACGAAGTACTTCGACTCCGGATGCGCGAAGTACCAGCCGCTGACGGCCGCACCCGGCCACATGGCCATGCTCTCGGTGAGTTCGATGCCGGTGGTCGCCTGGACGTCCAGCAGCCGCCAGAGCGTCGTCTTCTCGGTGTGGTCCGGGCAGGCCGGATAACCCGGCGCCGGCCGGATGCCGGTGTACTTCTCGGCGATCAGGTCCTCGCTGGCCAGCTTCTCGGAGCCGGCGAAGCCCCAGTACTCCTTGCGAACCCGCTCGTGCAGGCGTTCGGCGAAAGCCTCGGCCAGCCGATCGGCCAGCGACTCCAACAGGATGGCGCTGTAATCATCCAGCGCGGCCTTGAACTCGGCGATCTTGTGTTCGATGCCCAAGCCGGTGGTCACCGCGAAACCGCCGACGTAGTCGTGTTTCCCGGTCTCCTTCGGGGCCACGTAATCGCCGAGTGACCGGTTCGGGACGCCGTCCCGGTGATCGCCCTGTTGCCGCAGGTTGTACAGCGTCTCGACCACCTCGGTGCGGGACTCGTCGGCGTACACCTCGATGTCGTCACCGACGGCGTTGGCCGGGAACAGGCCGATCACTCCGTTCGCGGTCACCCATTTCTCGGCGACCATGCTGTCCAACATCTGCTGGGCGTCGTCGTACAGCTTGCGGGCGGCGTCGCCGGTGGCCGGATTGTTCAGGATGTCCGGGAACTTCCCCTTCATCTCCCAGGCGTTGAAGAACGGTTGCCAGTCGATGTAGCGGCGCAGCTCCGCTAGCGGATAGTCCCGCAGGGTCTTGGTGTACGAACTGATCGTGCCGTGCCGGTGGTCGCAGGTCGGACCTTCGCAGACATCCTTGGCCTGCTGCACCAGGAACCGCGGCCGCGGCGGGTGATAGCCGGACCAGTCGATCGGGCTGCGGTTCTCCCGCGCGGCGGCGATGCCCACCAGCGGCCGGTCGTTGCGCTTGGCGGCGTGCCGCTGCCGGATCGACTCGTATTCCTTCTCCACCTCGGCCATCAGCACCGGCCGGCGTTCGTCGGACAGCAGCGCGGATGCCGTCGGCACCGATCGGGAGGCATCCTTCACCCAGACGACCGGCCCGTGGTACTTCGGCGTCACCTTGACGGCGGTGTGTGCCCGCGAGGTGGTGGCACCGCCGATCAGCAGCGGGATCTCGAATCCCTGCCGTTCCATCTCCTCGGCGAAGTTGACCATCTCGTCCAGCGACGGGGTGATCAGACCGGAAAGCCCGATGATGTCCGCCTTCTCGGCCACCGCGGCATCCAGGATCTTCTGCGCCGGCACCATCACGCCGAGGTCGACGACGTCATAGTTGTTGCACTGCAACACGACTCCGACGATGTTCTTGCCGATGTCGTGCACGTCACCCTTGACGGTGGCCATCACGATCTTGCCCTTGGCCTTGGCCACCTTGGTCGGATCCTTTTCGGCCTCGATGAACGGAATCAGGTGCGCGACGGCCTTTTTCATCACCCGGGCCGACTTGACCACCTGCGGCAGAAACATCTTGCCGGCACCGAACAGGTCGCCGACGATGCCCATCCCGTCCATCAACGGGCCTTCGATCACTTCGAGCGGCCGACCGCCGTTCTCGGAGATCTCCTGCCGCAACTCCTCGGTGTCGGCAACCACGTGATCGTCGATGCCTTTGACCATCGCGTGGGCGATCCGTTCCCGGAGCGGCAGGGCGCGCCATTGCTCGGTGGTCGCTTCCTGTTGCACATCGCCGGTATTGAACTTCGCGGCGATCTCCAGCAGTCGTTCGGTCGAGTCCTCCCGGCGGTTGAGGATGACGTCCTCGATCCGCTCCCGCAGTTCCGGGTCGACCTGGTCGTAGACCACCAGAGCACCGGCGTTGACGATGCCCATGTCCATTCCAGCCGCGATCGCGTGGTAGAGGAACACCGCGTGGATCGCCTCCCGTACCGGGTTGTTGCCCCGGAAGGAGAACGAGACGTTCGACACGCCACCGGATATCAGCGCGCCGGGCAGGTTCTGCTTGATCCAGCGGGCCGCTTCGATGAAGTCGACGCCGTAGTTGGCGTGCTCCTCGATACCGGTGGCGACGGCGAACACGTTCGGATCGAAGATGATGTCCTCGGCCGGAAAACCGACCTCGTCGGTGAGGATCTGGTATGCCCTGGCGCAGATCTCCTTGCGCTTCTGCAGGTTGTCGGCCTGACCGTTCTCGTCGAAGGCCATCACCACGACGGCCGCCCCGTACTTGCGGCACAGTCTGGCTTGTTCGGTGAACTTGTCGACGCCCTCCTTCATCGAGATGGAGTTGACGATCGGCTTGCCCTGCACGCACTTCAGCCCGGCCTCGATGACGTGCCACTTGGACGAGTCGATCATCATCGGTACCCGGCAGATGTCCGGCTCGGTAGCCACCAGCTTGCAGAACCGGTCCATCGCCTCGACGCCGTCGATCATTCCTTCGTCCATGTTGACGTCGATGATCTGCGCGCCGGACTCCACCTGCTGCCGGGCGACGGCCAACGCGGTGGAGTAGTCGCCGGCCTTGATCAGGTTGCGGAATCGGGCCGAACCGGTGATGTTGGTCCGTTCGCCGACGTTGACGAACAGCGATTCGTCGACGATGTTCAGCGGTTCCAGTCCGGACAGCCGACAGCCTCGGCCGATGCTGCGCGGGGTACGCGGCGGTCGGCTGGAGACCCGGTCGAGGATCGCGGTGATGTGTTCCGGGGTGGTGCCGCAACAGCCGCCGAGGATGTTCACCAGCCCGGCGGCGGCGAACTCGCCGACCACGTCCGCCATCTGGTCCGGCGACTCTTCGTACTCGCCGAAAGCATTGGGCAGCCCGGCATTCGGGTAGCAGGAGATGAAACAGTCGGCGATCCGGGACAGTTCGGCGATGTACGGCCGCATCTCGTCGGCACCCAGCGCACAGTTCAGCCCGACGGCGATCGGCCGGGCGTGCCGCACCGACGCCCAGAACGCCTCTGTCACCTGACCGGACAGCGTCCGGCCGGACGCGTCGGTGATGGTGCCGGAGATGATCACCGGCCAGCGGCGATCCCGTTGCTCGAACAGGGTCTCCAGGGCGAAGATCGCCGCCTTGGCGTTCAGCGTGTCGAAGATGGTCTCGATCAGCAGGATGTCGGTGCCGCCGTCGACCAGCCCGTTGGCCTGCTCCCGGTAGGCCTGCACCAATTCGTCGAAGGTGACGTTCCGCTTGCCGGGATCGTTGACGTCCGGCGAGATCGAGCCGGTCCGGTTGGTCGGGCCCAGTGCCCCGACCACGTACCGCGGCTGGTCGGGTGTGCTGGCGGTCATCGCATCGCAGGACTTCCGGGCCAACCGGGCGGACTGCAGGTTCATCTCGTAAGCGAGATCCTGCATGCCGTAGTCGGCCAGCGAGATCCGCTGGGCGTTGAAGGTGTTGGTCTCGACGAAGTCGGCACCGGCCGCCAGATAGTCCCGGTGGATATCGCCGATGATCTCCGGCTGGCTCAGGCTCAGCAGATCGTTGTTGCCCTTGAGGTCGCTGGGCCAGTCGGCGAACCGGCTGCCGCGGTAGTCGTCCTCGCCGAGTTTGTGCCGCTGGATCATGGTGCCCATGGCGCCGTCCAGGATCAGGATTCGGCGGGTGAGCAGTTCGGTCAGTTCGGCGGTGGCGTCCGGACGAATCTCCGCCGGGTCGGCGGGGTCTGCCTGGGAAATGAACGGGGTGGTCGAATGGAGCAGGTCGGTCACGTGTGGTCCCTGTGCGTCGGCTAACGGCTGTGGGGTGAGTGCCTGTTCGCGCGAGCTGCCGCAGAAACGCGGTACCTCGAGGGCAAACGACTCCCCGCACGTCGTGGCAGGCCTGCCGGTAACGAGCGGACACCCCAGGATACGGGTCGGCGCAACTCAGCGCCGCCAGCCACTCGGTGCTGCCCGGTGCTCATCAACTTCGACGGCGCTGAGGAAGTTGATGACTTGCGTCACTCCCGTCACACATTGGCAACTTTCGCAGGTGGCAAGGGGAGGGATGCTGGGCCGGTTCCCCCCACGTTGGAGAGTTCCGCGCCGGTTTCCCGCCAGCGGCGTGCCCGGACCCGCCGGTGTGGAGAGTTCCGCTCCGGTTTCCCGCCAGCGGCGTGCCCGGACCCGCCGGTGTGGAGAGTTCCGCTCCGGTTTCCCGCGGGCGGCGGGCCCGGATCCGCCAAAGTGGAGAGTTTCGCACCGGTTGACGGAAGTAGACGGTGCTTAACCCGCCAACGTGGCGACTTCGGCGACGCAGCTAGTGTCGCGTTAGCGATGTAGCTTTACTTGAGGTGGCGTTTCTGCGAGAATGAGTCATGTCGCGAAACCCAATGCCGCAGGTATCGGATGCTGATCGGGTGGTCATGGACAGCTGGCTTCGT